>ERZ780208.109-NODE-109-length-89946-cov-145.071653_pt1 | contig 89946 bp, 94 predicted proteins | sample MGYA00511167_ERZ780208 | MGnify/ENA primary metagenome ERZ780208 (study PRJEB29588, sample SAMEA2159202) | human gut metagenome | biome: human gut; feature: human-associated habitat; material: faeces | place: Denmark | collected 2008/2010 ...
CAATGAATCCTCAAATCCAGAATAAATTTTGTTGAACCATTTAAAATTGTTAGATTATGTATAACGATTCAATTAGTGAAAATGACAAACAGTTTGCAGACGAGTTTTCTCGTTTCGTGAATGGTAAGATGGGTAGCGCAGCCAAAACCGGCAAAGAATGGGCTAATGACCATCGTTTCTTGGTGAATGAAAAGTTCAAGGTTGTAATGGCTTTTATGGAGCAATTGGCTGAGAACTACAAGCAGGGGTGTTACGACCCTCGTGATGAATGGGCGTGCCAGTTGGCTAACGAAGCTATCGAGCACCTTAGAGAGAAGGAACTTTATTATACAATGTTTTAGTTTTACAGATATGGCTAATTGGGCAACAGTCGGATACCGAATTGAAGGTAACTCAGAAGACCTTCAGCAGTTAAATGAACTTTGCAAGGCGTTTTTGAAAAGAGAACGCCCTGTAATGGAAGAAGGAGCATCTGAGGAGTGGGAAGGAAACATCATCTTGGCTCTCGGAATAGACAAGGGTACAAGTTATCTGAGAGGTTTCATACAGGATTGTGAACTTGAAGATGGGGTTTTACGCATCGATGCCAGTGAAGCCTGGGGAGCAACGGATTTCAGACATCTTCTTGAAGGTCACTACGAAGATATGAAAGTATACTATATAGTGGAAGAGGAGGGATGTGAAGTGTATGCAACTAATGACGTTGAAGGAAAATACTTTCCATACTGCTTTTCCGTCCATTCTTGCATCGAGGGCGAGGACGAATTTGAAGACTTTAAGACGGAAAAAGAAGCTATGCAATATGTTGCAAGTCGATTGAATCGTAACTCCATTTCAGTTGAAGAGATAAAAGAGTGGAATGAGAAACACGAACTAGACGACGATTACATCAGTCTTCACGAATATAAATTTGTAGCTTAGAATAAGCGAGGGGTTAACCACCCCTCATAATATAATTAAGGATATGTCAAGATTAAGAATTGAATATAAGTCGGAACCTAAAAATGGTGAACCTTTTCTGAAAGCTGAAGGAAGCATTGAAGTAATGTATCCTTCAGAGGTCGAAGAGATAAAAGCAAAACTTCTTGCTTTAGGTGTAAGGTATAATGATATGAAAGTATATTTGATAGAGCAAATGAGTAATTTATAGGTAACGGAGAGGTTAACCACCTCTCCTCAAAAAAATCGGAAAATGAAATATATTGATTACATCGGACAAAGAATTAATCTTCATAAGGAAATCGTTAAATCTATCATTGAGGTGATGGACAAACATGGTAAAGAGGAAGTTGACCTTTTGGAAAAAGAAGAAGAAATCGGGGCAGCTTGGCTCATCAGAGTTCACGATTGGAGTAATGAAATTGCTGAAGTGCAGGTCGTTGCCGTAAAGGTGGAAAATGGTGTTCTTCTTTACAAGGGCAAGGAAAATGGCGAAGTGGATGAGGATTGGCAGACCATGGCAGTAGAAGATGACGTGGTTTCTGCTACCATTGATAGTGTATACACTACGGTGTACTTGACTCTTGAAGATTAAGACTGAGGGCGTTATCTGATGGAATAACGCCCTTTTATTGTTAAGATGTTTTATTTTTGACTATAATCTGGCGGCTTCATTCTTCCATTTTTAGGAATGAAAGAATGAAGAGTTTTTCTATCTGAGCAGTGTAGAACGAATGATTAACACCCTGTCATTTAGAAAGTGATTACCTCTCTCTGTAAGCTGGTGACGAAGGTAGGTTTCGCTACAGCCCAACTCTTCTGGCGAGAACATCTTATAGATGGCTCTCACACTTCCAAAATAGTAATTACGATGACCATTTATGAAGTGAACATGAATGATTTTTACCGTTTTACTCATATCAATTCTGCGTTTTTGATACTATATAGCAACTATATGGTAGGTTATTGTTTCTATCTATTCCTTAAAAGAAAATCCATATTCCGCTCTTCACAGAGCAAAATATGGACATCATTTGTGGTAAATGATATACAAATGATTAACTACAATTTTTTATATTACATTTTTATGGGTATATCTATAACTGTCCAGTCGCTGACTCCTGGGGCTATTCCGCTGTTATTTTCTATCTTGTTTGGAATAGGTAATTTATCCAAGACAACACTTACCTTGAAAGGATCGGGAGCTGCATCTATCTGTTTTGTTATGTCATAAACATAACACCATTTGCTTCCGTCTTTAAGGATTGCATAGATAACCAGTTTATTGGATATGTTTGTGTCTGGAGTCTTGCCAAAGCATAGGAAACTTCCTTGTAGTTCCATATTACTAGTCAACGACATAGAGAATGGAACTATGATCTTTTCTGTTGTTTTTGCTCCATCTGAAAGGCTGACGCCGGCTGCCAAGCCGGAAACAGAAGCTGCAACCAGACTACATATCTTATCGCTGTTTTCTACCTTTTTGACTTTTATGTTATAGGTACAAAAACGTTGTCTCGGATGGAGTGTCTGATAGTAAATTCTATCATTGTCATTATCTTCCAATGTGACATATACGTCTTTGTCCGATAAGGATGACCAAAGACTATCAGTTTCCATGACTACTTTCTGATTCTTCGTGCCTTCTGCTCTAGGCAGAGTGTTCACCGCTATTCCTACAGGGTCTATCGTGACGGCTTCTTTCGTTGTCGCCATCATCTTTCCATCATCTTCATAGAAAATGATGTTTTCTGTGTCGGAATTGAAGCCAAGAACCTGATAATTTACACCGACCAACGCCTGTAGATAACCGCCCTGCTTACCGGTAAACTCTTTTTTGATGGTTCGATAATTTCTATCTGTCGGTATCAGGTAGACCAGCATGGAAGATGCATTTGACTCTGGAGAATATCTCCAATCAAACTCTACATTCACCCTTGACGCATGGTTGTGATCGTAGCACAAATCTTTCTGGTTACAGCTGCAAAGGAACCAGATGAAGATTTCCACTAGGAGAATATACCAGGAAACTCTCTTGATTTCCAGTATGAAGTGAAGAGGATTTTTCATCGTTTGTCTCCTTTCCTATATTTACTTATCTGATATGCCAAAGTTATATCAGCTTTGATGGGACCAAAATAATTTCTGTTACGGTTTTCCTTCCACACATAATGTGTATCTATGGGATCATAGACTTTATACCTACCGCCGAAATAGCCAAACGCAACCGACAAATCCAGGCTGAATCTGGAACTCAGTGGAAAGACATAGCCATATTCGGTTCCCAGTGTATAGGAAAAGTCGGACATATTGCCTCTTTTTCCATATTCCACATCATACATACCCATCTGACTGACTATGCCAATGTGGTGCCCAGTCAATGATTGCCTGTAGCTCTGCTCACCGAAATATTTTCTTATACCTATACCGCCGCCATAACTTCTCCAGTAGTTATGTGTCGGGTTGCTGTCAAACCAGGTATACCAGTAATCCAGTCCTATGGACATATTCTTTCCTAGTCCTAGTTCTGCTGATAGGTTAGGAACATACAAAGCATCATAGAGCAGGTTGGTTTTTAACTTCAACGGCATACCCTTGCTGGCATACACTGATGATTTCATAACTGCTTCCTCATGTTGCTTCATGAAATGTACATCTTGGGCTATCAGTCTTCCTGCAACACACAGGCAGACTCCGAAAATGAAAAGTCTCTTTTTCATATATGTTTATTTTTATATTCAATCAATGTTGTGGGTGCAAAAGTAATATTTTTCTACCATACTATATTTAATAATACGATATACCTTTGAAATTAACAATTGCAAAAGCTATTGCCTTTGGGAAGCAACGCTTCCATGGCTTGGTTGAATCGTATAAAAAAGTTTCAACTTTACCCAAAATAGTGTTTTTTTGTTATCTATAAAAACATTAAAAGTACGTACAATGGGTGGGGCTTTGATGAACAGATTATTCTTTATAGCTACAGTGGTACTATATATCTATATAGCAATTGCGTTCTTTGTTTATTACTCTATTGCATGCTTATAGCATTGGGGTATTGCTTTCTTTATATCTATATTTTATTTTTGTTCCTTGCTTCGACCTCTATTTTTTATAATAGTGGTTGCCGTCTCTCTATCATTTGGCTTTTTACCGTGCAAAGGTATGGCGGTTCTGTCAGATACCAAACACCAGGCAAAGCCTTATTCGGCTAAAACTTTTCCGGAAAGCCTTCCACAAATGTTGCACATTTGGGTATTCCAAAAAACTTTCTACCGAATTGCTTGGTGTTCTGACTCTTGTGAACCACCATTTCTTTATGCACGTAAAAAGGCTTTATGATGACGAGATGACGGAATGATAAAAAAAATATCGGATCGAAAGGAACAAAAAACCGTAAAAGGCAATGAATCCTCAAATCCAGAATAAATCTTTATGTTGAACCATTTAAAATTGTTAGAGTATGAAACAGTTTATTGTTAAGTATTGGAAAAAAATGAGTGTTGAAGATGCATTATTCATCTTTAGTATGTTTGGCTTCTCCTTGCTGTTGTTTGGCTTTATGGGTGGCTATCTGCGGCTCTTTGGGGAACTTATGGTAATTTGGTTGATGACTGCTGGATTGATAGTTTTATCAGTTGGTATGATTGTCCTTTTCGTCAGAAATGATTCATTCATCCATGATATCTCTGAATAATAGTATTGGAGAGGTAAAACTCTCCTTTACTATTTTTAATAATACAGAATAGTAAATGTCGAATATTTATTTTTGGTTCCCGACAGTAATAAATATGAATAGTTTCGCAAATTTAAGTTGATAAGTATGAAACAGAATGAAATAATATGGAAAGAGATTAGTCTTCTCAATTGTAGTGCGAATGCTTATCCATCAGGTAAGCCCTACAAAAAAAAGATGTTACAAGGTAAAGTTTTTCCTATTACCAGGGCACAAGCTATTGCTTTCGTAAATATGGGATGCTTACTTGGCATACTTAATTCTGAGGATGTCAAGGTGGTAGAAAAGCTTCTCAATAAGCACGGCTTAAAGGGAGAATACAAATATGTATGCTGCAAGCAATATGTTAAACTCACAAACAGTAGCATGCTTGATATTGCATTGAAGAAAGAATATGGTTTTTAACTAAAGTAATAAATATGACAGTAGAACAAATTAAAAAAATGCAAAAGTCATGTTGGCTTTTACTCAAGGAAATGAAATACAGGCTAGACCCCTAGGAATACAGGATGAAAACGCATGGAAGGATGAATCTTCTCCTAACTTTGATTTTAATCTATATGAGTATAGAGTGAAGGAAAATACGGAATCAGAGTATCGTCCATTTGAAAATATTAAGGAATGTTGGGAGGAGATGCTTAAGCATCAACCTTTTGGATGGATAATTGATGTAGAACCGGTGAATAGTATAATACCTTCAGAGTATGCAGATGCAGGATGTATTGTAAATGTTGGTGAAGATTTTATCTGTCTGGCTCCATATTTACAAGCAACTAATGAGGGTAATGTACAAAATAATTCTGTTATTCCGGGCAACTATACTTATAGTGAGGCATTAAAATATTTCTGGTTCATGGATGGTACACCTTTCGGGATAAAGAAAACAGAAAGTTCAATACCACAACTCCCTTAAACGAAAGAAAGCTACCCTTCTTGGGGTAGCTTTTATAGTTCATATTTCCAAGGCGATTTGATAATTTCCAAATTGGGAAAATCACCCTCTATAGTGTCTTCTATCTTTTCGAGTGACAGTTCCCAACTCCATATTCCTTTAAGTTTTCTAGATGAGTCGTATTTTTCTAGAATATTAAGAAGCGGAATATTTGGCATTTTAGAACTTTTGTTATAGGCATCTATTATGGCTTCTTCTTCTTTTCGGAAGTTTTTCGGATCAAGACGAAGCGGTTGGGTCGTCAGGTACAACATAATACTGTTTTCCTGTTCTATCCACTCATATTTGGCAGACCAGAAAGAGCGGCAGAGTCCGAATTCAGAGTGATAAATTTTCAATTCATAATACTTTTCACTCAGTTCTGCTGCAATTTTCTCACAAAGCAGGTTGCTTAACGTTTCACACTTTCCAGTTACACTTTCTCTTTCTGTAATAGCAGTAAACAACTCCTTTTTGAGTTGTGTAAAAAACAAATTGTTCATTTTTATAGTTTTCGTTTTGTATATTTATTTCGTTTTTTCTGATATTTCTCTAAGAAACGAACGATATCTGACTTCCCATCGCTTATGAGATTTAACCCAATTACACAGATTTTCAAACTCACACTCCTTGTCAGACTCCTGCTGCATGATATCAACGAAAGCGGATGAATAGAGCATATCTAGCATTACATACATGTAAGTGAAAGATTTTATGATTTCCTTGTTAAGATGTAGAGCAGTACGATGCTCCCTGAAGTATGATATCGCATCACCGATATTTTCTCGCATCCAAACAACATGGTATAAGAGACGTTGTGAATTTAATTTTCCCCAACGAACCAGCATGGTTGCTAATTTTTCCATAAATTCTATATCTGAAAAAGTATAGTTAGCTATAATTAAGCGATCTTCTAGAGCGTCTTTTGATGATTGGTCATTTTCAAGACGTTTTATCCAATCTAGTAAAAAAACTAGCTCGTGATAAAAATTTTGCAAGAATATAAAAGGGTTTTTGAAAAGTTTATACCATTGTTCCCTTTCAGTTTTACAGTTTTCCTTTAAGAAAGGATTAACAATAAATTTACGTTCATATTCTGTCATTTTTTTATGAAATTAAGTTGTGAATAAAATTATAAGGGGCTGCTCGCCCCCTAACACCCCTCGGTGTTTTCAAGGGTATAGATTATTATGTCCTTGTTCACTGAGGGATGGGGAGATATCCTACTTAAATATTTCATCAATATTTCCTTTTTGCTTCTTCTTTACAAGAATAGCACCATGACTTTTCTCATATTTTTTGATAACCATATTTATGCCTACTCCTATCACATCTCGAATAGATAATCCTTCTATGGTTGCTATAGAACGAATCTTTGCCATTTTGTCACAATCTACCAAAGTAGAAATGGTCTCGCTTTTTACTTTACCGGACGGTTTCTTTCTTTTGTCAGACTTAACATTATCATCTTTCTTAGATGAAGACGAAGCGGTGTCGGCTTCATTATCCGAAGTAAGACCTTGGAGCAGATTGCTCATAGCATCTGAATTGATATCCTTTGCCATAATATATAATTTATTTATAAAACTTCATTTATAGAAGAAAACTATTTCATTCTCTCCAAAAATTCATCAACAAGTGACATGTAGTCAATAGCACCATTACTTTTTTTGTCATAATCGACAATATTGACAGCTTCCAAAGGAGCTTGCGCAATAGTCACATTCTTGCGTATTTTCGTTGAAAATACCATTTCGTGGAGTTGAGTACGAAGACCTTCCTCAATATTCTTACTTAACTTTGTCTGTTCCCATCTGGTAATTACAATACCAAATATATTGATTCTTGGATTGAGAACTTTCTTAATTTTGTTGATGAAGTCAAAAATCATCTTCAATCCATTGAATGGCAACACTTCTGCTACAAGTGGTATTATGGCGTAATCTGATGCAGTAAGAGCATTTAAAGTCAGCAGACCGAGTGACGGAGGACAATCGATGAGGATGTAATCATACTGCTCCTTGTAGTCTTCAAGAATATCGGAAAGGATTCTCTCACGAGCCATCTTACCTGCCAGTTCTAAATCAGCCTGAGCAAGGTTGAGGTCAGCAGGAATAATATCCAATTTAACGTCTTCTCTTACCTTATATATATTAAGGGATTTGGAAGACTGTTCTTTTAATCCATCATAGATGGTATTTTCGACATTTCCTTTGAGGAGCGAACTTGTAAGGTTTGCCTGGGCGTCAAGGTCTATAAGAAGAACCTTATATCCCTTTGCGGCTAAGATAGAACCCATACTTGCTGTTGTTGTTGTCTTACCAACACCACCTTTATGGTTGGCGAAGGCGATGATCTTTGCTTGTTTTGTCATATTCTTTAATCCTTTTATTATTTTGTTATATACATATATGCTTATATTCTTATGTAGAAAAATAACTATATACTTATTTTTTCGCTGCAAAGATATAAATATTTGTTTATATTGCCAAATAATTATATAAATATTTGCATATATAATTATTTTTTTGTACCTTTGCAGTAGAAATAAAACATAAAGTTATTTATAATATGAAGAAATTATTTATCACATTAGTATTGTTGTCTGCCTCAGTAGTGGGTTTTGCACAACAGGTAACGGCTCCAGAGCCAGAGTTCATTGGTAGCTATTGTATGCTCACTAGCGATTCTACATACGTCGTTCTTCCAAAGGAAAACGGCAAGGTAGAAAAACACCAGAACAAGTTTTCTAAGTTCTCCAAGATTGCAGGTGCTGTAAGTGACCTCGGTTTTGCAGGTGGCATGGTAGGACTAAGCACAGGTAGCATGGCAGGACTGGAGACAGGTGTAAGAGTGATGGGTACGGCTGCCGGCGTAGGGCTTGCTGCAGATGCAGTGAACACTTTAGCTGGAGTGGAAGGAATGGATATTGCTTTTGCTGGAGGCAAGTCTGCTCATTCTATCAAAAAGGACGGAAAGGATATCCGACTGCTCATCAAGGTTGAGAAGAATGATTATGACCCGATGGGCATCTACCGCATCGTGCGTTTCAAGGCTTCTAAGAAGGACAGAAGAATACAGTGGCTGACACTTCAACCTGCGGTGCTCGGAAGCTCTGATGCACAGAAAAAGGGATATCTCTCCTTCTCTGGACACAAGTATGGCAACCAGAGTTATCTGCTTACCATTCCGGCTTCAGAACTTGAACCAGGAGAGTATGGAATCATCTATATGGCAGTAGCTTCTGCACAGGAGATTCCTTTTGGAACATTTAGTATAACTAAGTAAAATTACAAGATTATGGAGACATTATTAATGATGTTGTTTGTTGGTGCCTTGGCTAAGGGCACAACAAAGGCTGTGCTTGGTGGTGGCAAGGGAAGAAAGAAGAGAACCAACTGGGACCGTCTCAGCTATGAGCAGAAGGCATGGCTGCATGATCATTCATAAGTTATATTATCATCTAATAAATTTTGAAAGTTCAGCATTTAGTTTCCCCCGGTTCGCGAGAATCGGGGGTTTTTATATCTCAAAACAAAACCTTTCTGTTATCACTTTTTTTTCTTCGTCACTCAAAACGCCAACAAGTTGTGTTATAAGAGGTATCAGCGTCTTTGAATGTGGTATGTAATCTGTATATACAACAGTAGGAATTGATAGCCTGGAAAGAAAATCATTGCAGATTTTCTGAATTTCGGCACCATCATTGAATAAGTTGGGTTCGAAAATCCGAGGAAAAGCGATAGAGGATATATTTCTATCCTGATAAGTTTCAGCTAGTCTCATAAAACTTGCTTTCACCACTTCCGGTTGGGGTTCAAGATTGGAGATTTCTTTAATGGGAAAATTCAGTATATTCTTAGTCTTACCTTGATACACCCATAATTTACCTGGAGTAAATAGTTTCTCTTTACAGAAATGCAAATACTTGGTATACATGTCTGGGTATCTCGTGAAGAACCTCTTTGACAGGTAACTGTCAATGGTTCCATCACAAGATACTGGATTTACAAGGGTCTGACAGTTGCTAAAGAGAATATCTCCTTTTTGGTAACTTAACAAATCCATTTTCTTTATCTATTTAACTTTTCCTTCACTCATATACTGAGCATATAAAAGTGAATCAACCAAAATCGCTTTATCTGTTGAATCTTCTTTCTTCGACAAACTTGCAAGTGCCTTACTAAATACAGACTTATCTTCAATATATGCATCCATGATGAAATATCTGACCCATTCTGTCATATCTTTCGGATATTCCAGATGTAAACGTCTCACAAAGTAGGCAGATAGCAACTTGAACCTAGTCTTGTTGTTAAACCTTACAGGTAATGCTGTTTCCGGATGAATCCAAGTAAATAGCAGATGGGCAGTATCATTTCCCCTATCAATAGCAATTTGAAAACAGGATATGTTATAATCATTCTCAATATTGTTCAGTAGTTCCCTAATTTGCTCTAGGGTTGTACGTGATGTTATTTTGAAGCTGACTTCTCTTATAACTTTAGTGTTACTAAATGGCGGATATCCGGTTTTTGCTTCAATAAGCTTTTGCAGTTTATCCATCATTGTTTCGTAGCTTTCCGATGCCCAATATTCAGGAGTTTCTTTTAGATCCTGTTTTGCTACTTCAATTTTCAAAATATCATTTTCCATTTTATACTTCTTTTAAATAATAATATTTAAGCGTCACATTCTTGCGTATTTTCGTTACTATTGTACCGCATAACAGTATCTTCGATACCTCGCACGATTCCCATAAAATAACCTTGTTTGAAGACTTCTTTAATACTTTCTTCCAATATTTTGGGAACGGTGAAACCTTTATTCTCTAAATGTTCTTTCAAATTGCTCCATTCTTTTTGGTAGGTGGCTGCTGCCAACTTCTCCCCATAAGAAACAATTTCACTGAAATGCTTATTTATTTGTTCTTCTGTCATAATCTTATCTACAATACAACTAATTATCGAATTTATTGCCACAAACCTTGCAAGCTTCACTTAAAGCAAGAAGATTGAAAATAAATCGATCATCTCCCACATAAGCAGCAGCAAATGTGCAATCAATATACCCGACTTCAAATTCAGGATGTTCTTTCTCTGCAAGAATGTCTCCCTCGTAGATGTCTTGGTTCTCACAATCTTTCAGTCCAGTGAACTGGCAGATGGTGGAAGGGTCAACTTCATACCTCGTTCCGTCGATAGCAACAATCTCAGTCATAGGTTCATCCCACCCAAGAAGTTTTGTTGTAACAAGACTTCCTTCTGCCCACTTGCCATTGTCAAGACGTTTAGCCTTGAACTTGATATTTTCTATTTTCATATTATCTTAATACTTAATTAAAATTGAAGACTTCATTACTACTTGAAAAAGTTTTTGCCTTGTTGGTCTATTTATATAAAAGTCTTTTGATTTTTCTTTTAACCACAAAACTTTCCACGATACAATGAATGGAAAAAAAGAGACCAAACATCTGTATGAAGATAAGAAACATACCAAGACTTTTTATGAAAACCAAACCGCTATATTTCCATCCAAGGTAAGCAGCTAGAATAACTTCGCAAACCATAAATATGCCACTTGTAAAACTGAAAACGAATGTATAGACGTTCTTCTCTATAAAGTTCATCTGTAAAATCCTATTAAGAGGGTCCTCATTTTTATGCGCTAATTTGTATGCTTCATCAGCCCTACTTATGTCTTGTTCTATATATTCCCACTTGCTTGCAATAAATATTATTTCTGAGATAGTTATATCCAATAACCCTGCTACGGCTGCAATATTACGAACAATAATACAGTCCCCACAATATAGCCAAAGTCCTATCCATAGGAGTATTGTACTCATGGAAAGTAAGTTCAAAAATTTTTTTTTCATATACTATTTCTGTTTTACGTAATAAACTCCATCAATGACTTTTACCTCATAGCAATCGGGACAATAGTGTTTACCATCTATTTCTTCCCAATCAGAGTAGTCGCCAATATCAACTTCTTTGTTGCTGAATAGTGAAGAGCAAGTCTCTGTACCGCCAAATACTACACCACATTTATCACAAACAATCTGATACATTGTAATCGGTCTATACATAAGCTATTCTTCTTTAAGTTCTTCAATTCTTTTATCACAGTTCTTTATCTTACGCATGAAGAAATCCTTTTTCTTCTCCAGGACAAAAACCGAGTCGTATTTGCCAACGTAGTAATCTCCACCTAACAGTTTGTTAACGTGTATTCTTACTACTTCCTGTGACCAATTTTCTAGAAAAAGAAAATAGGTTTCACAATGTGGGTGTACCATGAGATATTCATAGTTTTGAACTTCATCATTCTTGATGAACGTTACTGAACACCCTTTAGATAATTGCGTTATATCTTTCAATATTTCCATATCTGTTATTTATTTGTCTTTCCATATAAGTCTAGTCACAAACTATCTAATACATAGTTATAAGCTTATACATTATTCTTCTGGTAAATTAAGATCCGTACCGCCATTCGAGCAATCTTTAAGGAAATCATTCACTTCTTCCTCAAAAGATTGTCCGCAATCCTCTTGAAGAGCTTTAATTTTATTGAAGCCAAAACCTACATTACGACAAAGTTCTGCAGTTAGGCTATAGTCCTTCTGTGTGGTAAGAATTATCTGAATAACACACCACATACCTCTGTCGAAATCTGTAATTTCTATGCAGCTTGAAGGCACCGCACCTTTTTTATCAGTTTCTATTTTTGCTTTATTTTCGTTCATAATCACTATTTATATTAATTTATATGTACTTTTTCTATTGCCTTGAAAATTTCGAAGGCTATCTGGGGAACCCAAGCATTGCCGTAGGCTTTTATGGATTCCTTTCTCCACCTTCTTTCAGAAATGGTAAGGTGGTCCACATTAAAGGGAAGCCCATCATCTCCTCTACATATAGTGGGTTGAGATTTTGGGAACCCTTTGAATGCATCGCAGCCGCCTCTAAATCTTTTTCTGACCTTTTTGGCAGCATGCCGTTTACTGCCAATGCGGTTAAACTTTGCCCCATCTGGCTTTTTTGATTGAACTTCTTCGTATACTTGTCTGCTTCTGCAGTCATTGGTGTAGGAAGTAGCTTCAACGGAAAAAACTCCGTCTTGCCGGTTTTGCCACACCTCTTCAACCCTTGTGTTAGAGGCGTGGGCAATAATCCAGATCCGATCTCTCCGGTGGGGTGCTCCGACGGCACAAGCTGGTATAATAATCGGTTGGACAGAATATCCTTCTCGCTCAAAATCCTCGCAGATTCGCTCGATGGTAAATTTATATTCTTCTCGGTAAATATAACTTTCCTCGAAGATATTGTCTGAACGTCCCACCTTAACTTCACTACAGGGTTCCACCATCGTTCTGATTCCGTTAACGTTTTCAGCAACGACCCAAGTTGGCTGTATCTCTCGAACTGCTCGAAGCATTTCTGTCCAGAGATAACGGTCATCTTCTTTTCCTTTTCTACTACCTGAGACTGAGAAAGGCTGACAGGGAAATCCACCTGTGAGAACATCGACCTTTCCCTTCCATTTTTCAAAATTTGTTGTTGTAATATCTCCATAACTTTCTGAATTAGGAAACCAATATTCTAGTACCTGTCGAGGGAACTCCTGAATTTCACAATGAAACAGATTAGTCCATCCCATCCAGGCGGAAGCAAGTTCTGCTCCACCAATCCCGGAAAAAACACTGGCATGCGTCATCATAATTATATAATTAACAGTTTGCTATTTTGTTATTTTTTCCATAATCCTCCGTCCCTGTAGGTGTACTTAATTTCGTAGATGCAAGCTAGAACTAATGCTAGGACAACTACAATAAATACAATTACAATTGTACTCATATTTTATTTTCTTTAATATATGATTGTAAAAATGCCTGCAAACTAGAGTAATCTTTGTATGTATATGCCCAGTCTCTAGCAGCAGCGTTTCTGTCTAATATAGTCTTTGTGAGGGTTTTACCTGTTTCCGTATTTGGCAAGAACATATCAATGATATTGTAATCCTCGCTTTCTACCAGGAAGTAGCCCAGATTTTTATGATTATTAAGAATGATACTGTCACAATTATCATCATAGAATATGACTGGTAATTTCACAAGTGCTTTATATGCCAGATAATCCGTAATGGTAAGAAACAGATTGCATCTATTCTTACTTTCATTATTCGATTGAATAATGGATATGCCTCTTTTGTGAAGAGTAATTGGATTCTTCATATTATTTATATTCAGAAATTCAACGCCGCCATTAATGTTTCTGATACCTATACCATGGTGAGGATGGTTAAAGATCTTGCAGTCTATAGCATAGACGCAACTAGGAAAGAAGGATGCTAAATACCCTTCTTCCAAAAGCTTTTCTTTATCGCTTTCTGATATAGCAGAAAAACATATATACTCAGATGAGTATTGCAGAAAACCATTTGTTTGTTTCATATTTTTATCATTTACCTTTTATACTATATTCTTTATCAGAATAGAGAAATTTTCAGAGCTATTTCCTAGAGCAAAATAATCGCTTATATCCTTCTCTGTCTTTGTTCCGGCAAGAGGTAGCTGCACTCTTTTTACATTATATTTATTCTTGTACTCCTCTACTCTTAAACTCGATTCCTTTACTCCTGTAGCATCTGTATCGTAAAGAAATATTATTGTATGAAATCTTTCAGAAAGTTCTAGAAGCTTATCTTCTGGTATCTTTGCTGTTTCACTATTAAAAGCGATGGCACTATATCCGTGCGCCGCAAGAGAGAGGACATCCTTTTCGCCACCGGTGATGAAGACAAGCTCCCCCTTGGCAGGAAGCTGTTCCCATCCGAAGACATAAGGTGAAGGTAAGTTCCCGGCATATAGGAATCTGTTCTCGGCTTTAGGGCGATACACCTTAATTCCGGTCATTCCATTGAAGAAATATCCAAATGCAGGAATAGTTTTACTTCCATACACGTTGAACACTTTACCTTCCTTTTTGGTAAAAGAAACGCTTTTCAAGCTATGTACATGATATCTCAGCAGCGTTGCTTCGTTAATACCATATTTTCCCCAATATTCCTTTTCGGATGTTTGAAAGTCCTGTATTATCGGTGTAAAAGACTTAATACTTGATGTACGCCCTTTAGAAATTTCCCTCTTAATCTGAACAATATCAACCTTAGGACGTTTCTCTGTGTTTGGATTACTAGGCTCTATGATATTGAGACATAAATCCTGGTCAATCCTCTTCAGCAGCTCATAGAAATCCGTATTGATATTTATATTCAGAACCTTTGCTGCAATTTCAAAACAGTTTCCGCAACATCTACTGTCTCCAAAATCTTGCAAATAGTAGGTAGTCTCACCATTTTTATTCTTGTTCTCATACAGATGGCAAGACGGACGCTTGTCATCACTTCGAAATGGACTCTTAAATTTCTTATTAAGACATTCCTTTCCCAAATAGTAGACGAATATTTCAAGTCCACTATTGGTTTTTCTAAGAACTTCTTCGTAAATCTTCATATTAATTATCTTTTTTTGCCGTTTTCTTTGCGTTTTGGGGCATTTTCTCGCACCAGTCGTGCAATTTATAGTCTTTTCTCTTTTTAACGCCCCAGTATCCGCTTATTCGGTCTGGGGAGTTCTGAAGTTTATGTCAGGCATGGTCACAACTTGCATCATTTCGTTGAAACGGTCTGCAAGGCGATCGCCATATTTCTCACGGATAGCTTTACCGCTGAGATTGGTTGTGACTATGGTTGGAAGCATTCTTTCATAACGATAAGACAACAACTCCTCTAGCGGTTTATATCTGTTCCCATACTGACAGAAATCACTCTCTTCTGTGCCCAAGTCATCGATAGCGAGGATGAACGTATTCATACATCTATCAAATCTCTTATTATCTTGGGCATACAGATGATACAGTTCTTTCGATGTCAGAAACGTAATACTTGCATGTGTATAGAAGACTGCCTCTTCTTCATTCAGAGGATTCTTGAACTTGCAAATATTATAAAAGTTCTGCATGGCTTTTACCAGAGTGGTCTTTCCGTTACCGGTAATACCATTAAGGACAAGCCCAAATCTAGACTTTGATGTTGCCATCCAGTCTGCTACCTTGTATATTGCTTCTTGCTGTAGCTTGTGAACTTTGTATTCTCTATATCTCAGTTTTACTTCTTCACTAAACAGAAACGCCAGCCATCTGTAGCAGTAATCAGTATCGTAATTGAAATCAGAAAGGACCATTGTAAATACCTCCTTCCGAGCTTTTAGGAACAAATTTTTCTCCTTCCCAACGTTCTGCATTGGGAGTGCTTTTGCGTTTGCGTGGAGATTGCTCCATCAGGTTAAACTTAAGCCAATCGCAAAAATGGCTTTTGTAATCAACTATATCTTTGTGCTCCTTATTGCCTCTACAGATATGATCCAAATCAAAGTTCTCAACTTTGTCTTTCACTTCTTCAATGCTTTTCAGAGCAAACTTCTTCTTTATTGCACCCAACCAAACATCATCGTGAAGAGAAAGCGAAAGAAAACTTTCTTTCTCAACTTTCTTTTGTTGGTTTTCTTTTGATGTTTTTTCTTCTGAAAAATCAACGAAATCCTCTTCGTGCGCGCGCGCGTTGTTGTTGATTTTCTTACTTTCTTTATTTCTTATATTCTTATATTCTTTAGGTAGGGGCGCAATTGGGGCGACATCGGGGCGCAATTGGGGCGACATCGGGGCGCAATTGGGGCGCAATTGGGGCGCAATTGGGGCGGTCTGCCGTTTTGTGTCATCGTAAACATCTGTTATTCTGTCACTTACGTTGCAGTTTTGCTGTGTTGAAATATCATTGTTTTCTATTTTTAATACAGTACATTCTTCAATTGGGGCGACATCGGGGCGCAATTGGGGCGCAATTGGGGCGGTCTGCCGTTTTGATACTTGGTAACTATCAGAGTTACAGATAGTTATAATACTTTGTTGGTGTGTTGGTAATGTTCTAAACGTTATTTCTCCTGTTCTTTGCAACTTACCGATACAACTTCTAATATTCTGCAAGCTAAGTCCTGTTTCCTTACTTAACACTCTCAAACTAGTACACAACTGCCAGGAATCAGACAATCCTCTTCCGTCCATAAAACTTGCCTTCAACATTAAATGTACGAACAGGTGTACCATCTTGGCATCTTGATACCATTCCCAATCGCCTATCTTACGATAGAGCTTAATCCAATCTGGAACAGGATCATCAGTACCTGTAGGTTGAAACTTATTGAAATCAAGAAGAACAATAATACGTCCCTTACTCAATTTCCTATAGCTTATTTCTTTGGTAGCTTGGAGCTTTTTCAGATATCTCTTAATGGAATCTCGTGATATTCCTGTATCTCTTGAAAGAGTAGATAGAGATACCAGACATTCGCCTCTCTGTATGGATATTCCAAAGTAGTATTTGTCTTCTATATTAGCATTGAGCAACAGATAGAGATACAGATGAACCATGTTGGTATTTTTATACCACTGCCAATTCATGAACATTCGTGGAAGTTTTATCCAGCTGTTATCAGTATTCATATTGTATCAGTTTAATTCTTCTATATAAAATGTCATACATTCCTTTCCGGACTTGTACTTTACCTCTATTTTATCATCTAATAAGAGTATAGTTCGTATATGGGATAGAGAAAAAGAACCACGTCTCCATCGTACAGGTAAAGACCGTATGGTCTTATTGATTTCCATGAGACTTTTAAGACAGTCATCTTTAGCCTCATAGAGTGCGAAATACTTAGGATTTATCTGTAGAAGCAAATCCACAACCCAGGGTTGTTTCTTTTCAACTTGATATCTTCTTTTTATTTTGTACATATCACCTGTTTTTAAAAATAATCTTGCTCTCTCCGGTGAAGTTCCTGGAGGTCGCTAACCTTATATTCAATTTTACCTTTACGTTTTGAAAACGGTTTAAGTTTGCCTTCCTTTACCCATCTTCTTACGTTTCCTACCCCGAAGACTTTCATGGACTCCCTTTGACTATAAAACTCCTTTGGAGGGTTCTTAATCATCAGGGCTATCTTAGGAGCCAGGAAGGATGCTAAGTCATCCAAGAAAGTCTCATAAGAAACATTCTTGTTTTCAAAAATAACCCTCTCACTCATAATGCTTATTCTTTTGGGAAGATTACCGGATTAAGCCGTCCGGCATAAACTCCTTCTCGCCGAAGAATATTAGTTACTCCAGCTCTGGTTAAACCAAACTCTTTTGCGAGATTTTCAATCACTGGCGTTGGCTTCAACTTACATTCAAGTATGAGGTTTCCGTACTTGTACAGGTAAGACTCTACCAACTGTTTTTTCTTCTTCATCAGTTCACCTTTTTTGGTGCCTGAATAAATTTCATTCAAAATTTCTTCGTTATTCTTGGTCATATTATAATTATTTTGTATATTTGCATACGGTTACGCAAGCGTTACGTAATGCTTTCGTTATATTTGTCTGCAAAGATAAATAAAAACTGATAAATATATAAAGAAACGATGATAATTTAAGAATGTTTAACTGCAATATAAGTATTTTATGAATGGTCCAGAACTTCGCCAGATCTTGACGAAAAGAAATATTAGTGTAAATGAGTTGGCTGAGAAACTTAATATGTCTCAGCCTAACCTCAGTAATCAGTTCAGAGTACAAGATGTTAAGTCTGGTGTTCTTGAACGGATATGTGATGCCTTAGATGTAAAGATGGACTTCTTTTATGAAGGAACCAAATACTTGGATGATAGTTCTAGCTTGGACAATTCTCTTGATTTGGACCATCTGGATGAGCGACCTACTGAAGGTATGTCTGATAATGATAAAGACAAGGAGATAAGTTATCTTAGAGGACAGATTAAGGTATTGGAAAAGATAAATGAGAAGTTGCTGAATAAGACTCAAACTGTTGGTCAAAGTGTGACCTATAAGAAAAAACATGCCTAATTATTAAACACGACTTTCAGAAAAAGTAATATATATATATAATAAGGTACGTGTATATAATAAGGTATATAGAAAAGAGTATTATTGACAGAAAAGCATGAATTGTTGAAACTATGTTTAGAGCAATCCATGAAATAAGGCTTTCCTACGTGATTTATTGCTGCGGCACAGGCTGCTGTAGAGGAGTAAATCTCTTCTGAAAGAAGATTGTACGATTAATGATTAGATAATTAGAGGAAAGTGTTTCGTAATGAAGCGCTTTCCTCTTTTTCGTCTTTTTTAGGTTAAATTTCGAAAGAAAATGAGCAAATCATTTGCAAGTTACATTTATTTTCCGTAATTTTGTCGGAAAATAGAGAAATATGACTGCAAGAGAAGATAGAGAAAAGGAAAAATTTACCAAGGAAACTGTAGTAAAGTATTTCTTTGATATGAGTAAATCCACCTATACTATTATGGTTTTAGGTGGGTTGGCTGCATTATTTGGTATAGTTGAGATTAATGAAAGCGGTACCATAAGTGCCATTTTGTTGGGCGTAGTGTTGTCTGCAGTCTTATCAATTATTGGTTATGTAATTTCTAAACGTTAAGAGTATGAATACATTGGCTTTAACTTTTGCAATATGCTTGGTTCCTGCAACAGCATTTTTGATATGGCTCTTTACTCCTTGGGGAAAGAAGTGGTCGAAGGAATTGTAGTGATGAAGAAGATAAAATATATATTATGTGCTTGCCTGATGATGGCAAGTATGGGCATGGAAGCCAAGTCGATGAAGGACTTGCTGGTTTCGATGCCCGATTCTGTTGTGCCTTATCTCAACCACAACCTGCGGCTGGAATTTGCTGAGCTGCAGGAGATGGGAGTGAAGGCAGAAGTGAAGAATCTTTTAGGCGAAACGAGTGTGATGGATACGCTGACTGCAGATTTCGTTCAGTTGAGAACGAGTAAGAGCGCTACTTTGCAGATGAAGAAACTGCCATCGGCTAACGGCGATTCGCTGCTTTGCGTGGTGAAGACTTTTGCCGGAGTAGAGAAGGAAAGTGAACTCTATCTCTTTAATCAGGATTGGCAAGAGCAGGATGCCAGCAGGATTTTCGATGGGAAATCTTTGCAGCAACTGGCTTCCGGTCTTGTTGCCAAACCCGATACGATGAGCGAGGCTAAGTTTGAGGAACTCAAGGGGAAAATTGAACTCAAAATCGTGAGTGCTCTGCTCCTGCAACATGAAAACAGCCTCGTAGTGCGCTTGGCTTTACCTTTCGTGTCTGCTGACGATAAGAAGGCTATAAATGCAATAAAAGTGCAAAGAAAATATAATTGGAATGGTAAAACTTTTAAGGAGAGTTAAATTCTTGAAGTTTTTTGCTATAAACTATTGTAGGTTACAAGATTATTTGTACCTTTGCATCGTGTTTTTCATGGTATTAGATTATTAAGGTTAATAAAAGATTGGTTGTCGTGAGACAATCAATTTTTTTTGTCCCTATCTGAAGGCATCAGCCTCTTGTCTTACCCATCGGCTGGAGGCCGTTGGTTCAGACCGCAGGGCGATGTTTAGAAGATAACCATTCCGATGATACCGCAGATGAAAAGCAGCAGGATAGGGTTGGTCTTTCTGAATTTTGTGAAGTAGAAAGCAGCCAGAAACAGCACGATGCTTGCTCCGAAGACAAACGGATTGTCGGTTGGTGATCCGAAGTTCTCTTTATTCATCAGGAGAACGGCGGCAGCAGCTATCAGTCCGATGATGGCAGGGCGGAGTCCCGCAAAGATATCCTTTACGATTTTAGAATCCTTGTGCGTAATCAGATAGCGGCTGATGAGAATCATGATGATGAAAGGCAGCCACATGATGGAGAGCGAAGCCAATACCGAACTCAGACAGGCTGCCCAAGTAGGATAGCCGTCGTGAAGGCAGGCGGTATAACCTACGTAGGTGGCACAGTTGATTCCGATAGGTCCCGGTGTAGACTGGCTGATAGCCACAATATCCGTAAACTCAGCATTGGTAAGCCAATGGTTCTTCACTACCGTCTCGTTATGGATGAGCGAAAGCATCGCATATCCGCCACCAAAATTAAATGTACCAATCTTGGTAAATATCAGAAATAACTTTAGAAATAGCATAATCTCTATATTTTTTTACCTTTTTACTTTTTTACCTTTCCATAAAGCCAGCCCAGCACACCGGCTGCGATGATGATGTAGATAGGGGAGATACCGAAAGCTGCAATCAGCAGACAGCAGACAACGGGAATCCAGATGTTGTAGCGGTTGATGTTTGCCGTCTTTGCCATCTTGAAGCAAGGCGCAGCAATGAGCGCTACCACGGCAGGGCGCACACCCATGAAGAACTTACCCACCCAATAATTGTCCTTGAAATGCTGGAAGAACATGGCGATGATGAGAATGGCGATGATAGAAGGCAGGGCGATGCCTATGGCACCCACAATGCCTCCCCAGACTCCCTTCAGCTTATAGCCGATATGACTCGCCATGTCGATGGCGAAGATGCCCGGAGTGGTCTGAGCCACTACCATGATATCCATGAACTCCTGTTTGTTCATCCACTGGTTCTTGTCTACAAATTCCTGTTCCATGATCGGTATCATGGCGTAGCCTCCACCTAGCGTGAATGCCCCGATTTTATTGCACGTGAGGAAAAATTTTACTAACATATCAGTTGCTTCTATATTATTTTTCTCTTATATCTGTTGAAATCGGCTGCAAAAATACACATAATTTGTTAAATATGCTAGCTTTCATGCGGATAATCTTCAAAATCGTGTGCTTTTTACCCGAAAATTTGTATCTTTGCAGCTAATATTTTATAATAAAAAGACATTAAACTATGAATCTGAAAGTACGCCTAGCAGTGATGAACTTCCTGGAGTTTGCAGTTTGGGGAGCTTATCTTACGTCTATGGGCAACTATCTCGGCAAGGCTGGGATGGGTGCCGAGATTTCCTGGTTCTATACCATACAGGGAATCGTATCTATTTTTATGCCTACATTGATGGGCATTGTGGCAGATAAGTATATCCAGCCGCAACGTCTTTTGGGCTATTGTCACCTTTTGGCAGGTGCAGCCATGATTGGTCTGTTCGGTATGGGACAGGCTAGTCAGACTCCTAATGAGGCAATGTTTATTGCCGTTTACACCTTCAGCGTGGCTTTCTATATGCCTACATTGGCATTGTCAAATACTTCGGCATTCAGTATATTGAAGAGCAACGGGCTCGACACCGTGAAGGCTTTTCCGCCAATCCGTGTGTTCGGAACCGTGGGCTTCATTCTCACGATGTGGATTGTGAACTGTGCTACCTGGGACAACGGTTCATTCTCGTTCCTGTTGAGCGAGAACGCCCATAAGTTCCAGTATACCCATTATCAGTTCCTGGTATCGGGTGTGCTCAGCATTCTTCTCTTCCTCTATTGCTTCTCATTGCCAGCCTGTCCTATCGTGAAGAAAGAGACAAAGAGCTGGGTAGAGACATGGGGTTTCGATTCCTTCAAACTCTTCAAGAGCCGTGAGATGGCGATGTTCTTCATCTTCTCTTGCATGCTCGGTATGAGTCTGCAGGTAACCAATGGTTATGCCACTCCGTTCATTACCAGTTTCAAGGGTGATCCTGCGATGCTCGATACTTTTGCAGCTAACAATGCTACGCTCCTGGTATCCATCTCTCAGGTGGCCGAGGCGCTCTGCATCCTTCTCATTCCGTTCTTCCTGAAGCGTTATGGCATCAAGGTTGTGATGCTCATCGCCATGTTGGCATGGGTTTTGCGATTCGGCTTCTTCGGATTGGGCAATCCTGCATTTCCGGGTGTTACCTTCTTTATCCTCTCATGCATCGTTTACGGTGTAGCCTTCGACTTCTTCAATGTGTCGGGCGGTCTGTTTGTAGACCAGAAATGTGATGTGAAGGTAAGAGCATCGGCTCAGGGACTGTTCATGCTGATGACCAACGGTCTGGGAGCATCTATCGGAACCATTCTCGCAGGTATGGTCATCAACCATTACTGCCACTGGACAGATGACGGCTACCTGATGGGTGACTGGAAAACCTGCTGGTTCATCTTTGCCGGTTATGCGCTCGTGGTAGCAGTAGCCTTTGCTGTCCTTTTCCGTCCGAAGAAAGAACAGAAATAAGAAAGAAAAAGGTCATACTCAACGCGAGAGTAAAAGCAGAATGTTACGTAAGAATATAAATAAATTTAAATAAAGAAAGGGTACATAATGATGTTGTACAAACTTAAACTCGCTGCCTGTTTTGGCATTCCGGAAGCTTTCGGGACATGTATTATTAGTTTGGTAGACGAAGCCGAAAAAAGAGCTTTGTCTATTATGACTACTGAATATGTAGCAGAGCAGCTGAAGGCATGTAATTCGAAAACTTCTGATTTTAAAAATGATGTGATCTCTGTACTTTGGACACTATTTGACAGGCTCAATGTTGACGATTTCTATCTCGAATTCGATGCTACGCCAGAGAGGGGAGTATATGCTACTCTTGTGAATAAAATCACAAATGAACGTATGAGCATCAAGACTGACCAGGCTGTGTTGCTGTCTGTGGCTGCGGATATAGAAATGTATACAACAGAGCTGGTTATAAAGGAAATTTCTACTCCTTTTAATAAAAATGATATGAGTTCGACTTCTTGTGCGGTACCTATTTCGGCTTTGCCAGACCAGATGCTTGAGAAGGCATTGGATTGTGCCATTAATGAAGAAGATTACGAAACAGCCTCAGCCATTCGCGATGAGATAGAGCGCCGCAAAGGCAAAAAAAGTGAATAATTAAAGGATATTCTTGCGGAATAACAGAAAATTAAGAAGAAAAAGTAACAATAAGAGGAAATGAAAGAAGTTAGATTTTTCTATGTGCCAGATGCGGCTACACAGACAGAACTGCCTCAGGAAGAGGCTACTCATGCACTCAGGGTTTTGCGTATCCAGGCGGGGAACGAATTGTTCCTGATGGATGGCAAGGGGGTGTTCTACCGTGCAGAAGTTTCGCTGACTACCAACAAACGGTGCATCTATGAGGTGAAGGAGGTTATGCCGCAGCAGCCTGCCTGGCGAGGACACATTCACCTGGCCATCGCCCCGACAAAGATGATGGACCGCATTGAATGGATGGCAGAGAAGGCTACGGAAATCGGCTTCGATGAAATCTCTTTCCTCAACTGCAAGTTCTCTGAACGCAAGGTCATCCGCATAGACCGCATCGACAAGATTGTGGTTTCTGCCGTCAAGCAGAGCCACAAGGCTTGGAAACCTGTAGTCAACGAACTGCAGAACTTTAAAGATTTTATTACGGCTCCCCGCAATGGCAGAAAGTTTATCTGCCATTGTTATGAGGAGATAGAAAAGAAAGACTTTTTTGCCGAGATTTCCAAGTCATGCCCAACTGATGATTCTGCCGGAGCAGCCCAGGAGGGTACTGATGACATCACCGTGCTGGTAGGACCTGAGGGCGATTTCTCTATCGATGAGGTGAGACTGGCCCTGGAAAACGGATATGAGAGTGTTTCGCTTGGCACCAGTCGCCTCCGTACGGAAACAGCAGGATTGGTGGCTGTCAACATGTGCCATCTGGCAAGAGCTTTATAATATTTACTAGTGTGATGAAAAGATTGTATAAGAGTTTGATGTTCATGTGCTTGGCTGTCGTATTGGGATTGCTGAGCTCATGCTCGGGCACTGACTATCTCAATGCCATTCCAAAGAAAAGTACTGCGCTCATCTCTGTTGACATGCAGCAGATGGCATCCGGCAAAAGCGATGAAGACAAGGCGGGAATGCTAAAGTCTCTGCTGCACGTTGAGGATGCATCGAAGTGTGGCATCGACATCTCAGAGAAGATATTCCTCTTTGAGAGTGCTGATGGCAACCTCGGACTTTGTGCCAAGGTGAGCGATGAGGGCGATGTTGAAGACTGGCTTGCTTCGCTTGCCAAACAGCATATCGCTACAGAGGTGAAGGAGCGCAAAGGCTTTCATTTCTCTGTATTGAAAAATTCGTGGCTGCTCGGCTTTTCTGATCAGGCACTCCTCGTTATGGGACCGGTTGTAGCCGATGCGCAGGCCCAGCTCCAGCAGCAGATGGTGAAGTATCTGAAGGCTGATGAGGACGAAGGTATTACCGCATCGCCTATGTTCGAGCGACTGGAAACCATCACTTCGCCTATGGCTATGGTGGCTCAGGCTCAGGCGCTGCCGGAGAAGTTCGTAGCTCCATTTACCCTTGGCACGCCTAAGGATACCGACCCTTCGCAGGTAGTGATTGCTGCTGAGATGGACGTGAAAGACGGTATCCTGCAGGTGAAGGGAGAAACCTTCTCCTTTAATAAAGAAATATATGAGGCCCTGAAGAAGGCGGCTCAAACCTATCGTCCGATTAAAGGCAGCTACGTCAAGTCGATGCCTGCTGATGCCCTGGCGGGTATCTTCATGAACGTAAAGGGCGAGCAGTTCCTGCCGATGATGCAGAGCAACCGCAGCCTTCAGACCCTCCTGATGGGTATCAACCAGGCTATCGATATGGATAATATCATCCGTAGTGTGGATGGGGATATGGCTATCGTGTTGCCTTCGCTTACGGATAACAATATGCAGATGACGATGGCTGCTAAACTGTCGCATGCCAAGTGGTTGGGCGATGTTGATTATTGGAAAACTTCATGTCCGGCTGGTGCGAAGATAGCCAATTGGGGCAAGAATGCTTACTTCTATACCGACGGCAAGACCTCGTTCTATTTCGGTGTGACGGATGACAAGCAGTTCTTTAGCGGAAGCGACCAGCTGATGGCGCAATATGCCGTGAAACCAAGTAATCATCCGATAGATGCAAAGATTCAGAAACTCATCGTCGGTCAGAAACTGGCAATGGTCATCAATCTCGCCAAGAGTTCTGATAGTGACGGCTCGGGCAAGGATGATGCCATCTCTACCGTAACCGGTCTGCTCACCCCTGTCTTTGGAAATCTTACTTCGGTGGTCTATACTTTAAAGGTAAAAGATTAAACATTAAACATAAAAAAAGTGGAAAAGATTCAGCTTCATTCCGTTCTCCCACAGGTTTTTGCCCAGCGCAACGACCTGGATTCGGAGATATGGAAGCAGGATGTTACCTTCGAGAAAGGTCATCTTTATCTTATCGAGGCAGAGAGTGGCAGCGGAAAGAGTACTTTCTGCAGCTATGTGCTCGGCTATCGTCACGACTACAGCGGAAGCGTGATGTTCGACAATGATGTTACCGCCAACTACAAGGTGAAAGACTGGGTAGAGATGCGCAAAAAGCACATCAGCCATCTCTTTCAGGAACTCCGTCTCTTCCCTGAGCTTACTGCCCTGGAGAATGTAGAAATTAAGAACAAAATAATCGGATTCAAGACGCGTGAGCAGATTCTTAAATGGTTTGAGATGCTCGGTATTGCTGATAAGGTAGATGCCAAAATCGGCAGAATGTCGTTCGGACAGCAGCAGCGTGTGGCAATGATGCGTGCGCTCTGTCAGCCTTTCGACTTCATTCTGGCTGATGAGCCTATTAGTCACCTCGACGACAACAATTCGCGCATCATGGCAGATATCATGATGACCGAAGCGAAGGAGCAGGGGGCTGGCGTCATTGTAACCAGTATCGGTAAGCACATGGGCTTGCCCTACGAGCACGTGTTTAAACTTTAGTAAAGTTAATAGTTGACAGTTTATAGTTTATAGTTAATAGCAAGTTTGCTATAAACTGAAAATTATAAATTATAAATTTAAAATTTAAAATGAATCTCGTTTGGAAATTATTGCGTCAGCATATCAGCATACCTCAGTTTGCGGGCTTTGCCTTCGCCAATCTCTTCGGTATGCTCATCGTTCTTTTCGGCTTCCAGTTTTATCAGGACGTGCTGCCTGTCTTCACTCAGAAAGACAGTTTCATGAAAGCCGACTACCTCATCATGAGCAAGAAGATAGGTATGGGAAATACCATCAGCGGCCGTTCCAATATCTTCTCGGGTTCTGAAATCGATGAAATCGGAGACCAGAAGTTTGTGAAGAAAATAGGAAAATTCACCTCTACTGAATATAAGGTAGATGCCCAAATGGGTGTAAACGGCGTGAACGTTCTAAATAGCGAACTCTTCTTCGAGAGTGTGCCTGACGGTTTTGTTGATGTGCCGCTCAAGAACTGGAAATATACGCCGGGAACTCAGGAGGTGCCAATCATCCTCCCGCGTACCTATATTAATATGTATAACTTCGGTTTCGCCCAGAGTCATTCGCTCCCTAAAATCAGCGATGGACTGATGGGCATGATTGATTTCAATATCCAGATTCAGGCTGGTGGCAAGAAAGAGCAGTTCAAGGGAAAGGTAATCGGTTTCTCTTCGCGACTCAACACCATCCTTGTTCCACAGGCATTCATGGATTGGAGTAACCAGGAATTTGCGCCAAACCAGAAGAGCGATCCTAACCGCCTCATCGTAGAGGTAGGAAACCCGGGAGACGAGAACATCACTAAATACCTGGATGATAATGGTTATGAGGTAGAGACAGACAAACTGGATGCAGAGAAGACTACCTATTTCCTCCGCATGATGGTATCGATGGTGATGATTATCGGTTTGGTTATCTCTGTCTTGAGTTTCTACATTCTGATGCTCAGCATCTATCTGCTGGTACAGAAGAATTCTTCTAAGTTGGAGAATCTTCTTCTGATAGGTTACAGTCCGAACAATGTAGCAAAGCCGTATCAGGTGCTCACCATCGCGCTGAACATCGTGGTACTCATCATCGCGTGGATCATCCTCTTCTTCCTTCGCGATTACTACATGAGCTTCATTGAAACCCTCTTCCCTGATATCGACGAGGGCACCATGCTCCCAGCCATCGCCCTGGGGCTGTTCCTGTTCCTGATAGTTTCTATCCTGAACATCGTAGCCATCCGACGCAAGGTAATGAGCATCTGGCAGCGAAAGGAGTAAGGCACCTAGCCCTCGCTCTAGCAGCAAGTAGTAAGGTTTGAATAAGGTGTAAGTTAAGAGCAAGGAAGTAAGTTAAGAGCTAGGTGTAAGGGAGCCTAGCCTCCGTTCCAGACGATTCCATCGCCTGTCATAAAAGCTCAGTCCCCCGCTTTTAGCCTCCAGAAAAAACTATAAGCAAACCCCCGTTATAAAATAACAAATTAAAGGAAATCTGCGTTATTTGCTTAACGCAGATTTTTTTTATGTTATAAAACACATTTTTTCATGCTGTTGTAACACTTATATCGAATTTTTTGTTTAATTTTGCACCCGTAATAGATATTTGGGGGCTATTCCCCCGTATTATTAATTAATTTTTTAAAAAAGGTATGCTGAAAAGATTGCATTTACTTCTGGCTTTGTTCATCCTGACGGTGAACGCTGCAATGGCTCAGATTACCACTTCAGGCATTAGTGGTAAGATTTCTTCCAATGGCGAAACCGTTATTGGTGCTACAGTTACTGCTACACACCAGCCATCTGGTACTGTGTATCGTGCTGTAACAAATGTAGATGGTCGCTATACTATTCAGGGTATGCGTCCAGGTGGTCCTTACAAGGTAAGTATCTCTTATATCGGATATAAGGACAAGGTTTTCAACAATGTCAGTCTGAACTTGGGTGAAAGCCAAAATCTCTCTTGCTCTCTTCAGGAAGATGCCAAGCAGCTTCAGGAGGTTGTTGTTTCGGGTAAGGCTGGTCTGAATGGTACGAAGACCGGTGCGGCCATGAGTATCAATGCTCAGCAGATAGCTGATATGCCTTCTATCTCGCACAGTATTGCGGATGTGGCTCGCCTGAATCCACAGCTTACTACAAACGGGCAGTCTGGTTCTATGTCATTTGCCGGTATGAACAACCGTTATAATTCATTCCAGATTGATGGTGTGATGAATAACGACGTGTTCGGTCTTACTGCTAATGGCAGTAATGGCGGTCAGGCTGGATCTCAGCCTGTTTCTATGGAGACTATTGACCAGATTCAGGTAAATATCGCTCCTTTCGATGTTCGCCAGGGTGGTTTTACCGGTGGTGCCATCAACGCGGTAACCAAGAGCGGTACCAATGAATTCCATGGAAGTGGCTATTTCTATGGAAACAACCAGGATTTGGTAGGTCGTCATTATAAGAATATGGATGGTACCTATGCTCAGCCTTATGATGATGAGAAGGAAACTTTGTTCGGATTTACGCTCGGTGGTCCAATCATCAAAAACAAACTCTTCTTCTTCGCAAACTATGAGAATTCAGAAAAGTCGTACCCAACTCAGTATACCATCGATTCTCCAGATGTTAAGTTTAATCCGGATTTGGCTAAGCACTTGATGTCTAAGATTTATGACTTGGCTAACCGTCAGGGGTATGATTATGCAACTTCATGGGCAGATAAGGATAAGAACGTGAAGAGCCAGAAAGCTGGTTTGAAGTTGGATTGGAATATCAACGAGTTCAACAAGTTCTCTGTACGTTGGAGTTATGTTGATGCTAAGCAGACGCTTGGTCTGGGTGGTATTGCTACATTGAATACTACCGACCACTTGTATGATTTCAAATCTAAAACTCATTCTTTCTCAGCAGAGTTGCAGAGCCGCATCTCTCCAAACCTGAGCAATGAGGCACGTGTATCTTACGTTAGTGTTCGTGATGAGCGTACTTCTGGTCAGCCTGCACCATCTATCACTATCTATAAGGTGGGAAATGGTACCATGAATATCGGTAATGAATATTCCTCAATGGCTAATGGATTGAAACAGGACATTTATACCCTCGAAGATAACTTTACATGGTACAAGGGTAATCATACACTGACATTCGGTACACATAATGAGCTTTACAAGTTCTCTAACCTCTTCCTTCAGAATCTCTATGGATGCTATTATTTTGATACTCCTGACGATTTTCTGAATTATTATAATGGTTGTGGAGCCGATGGTTTTGGAGGTGATGGTAAGTATATCAAGAACTTCTACTTCACACAGGCTAATGTTGAGGTGACTGGTAATCCTCGTTGGGCACCAGAGTTTAGCGCAGCTCAGCTGGGCTTTTATGTACAGGACAAGTGGGATGTGACAGACAGCTTCCAGCTCACCTATGGTCTCCGTATGGATATGCCTCTGTTCTTTGATACTCCTGCCGAGAATGCTAAGTTCAATGAGTGGGCAGCAGGTAAGGGATATGGTTTCAAGACCAATCAGAAACTTGCCAGTACACCAATGTGGAGCCCTCGTGTAGGTTTCCGTTGGGATATTGAAAAGAACCGCAAATATATACTTCGTGGAGGTATCGGTGTATTCACTGGTCGTATTCCTTTCGTCTGGTTGAGCAACAACTTTACGAATACTGGTGTGCAGACATCTTCTTACTCTGCAAAAAATAATTCTGCAGTGCAGCTCATCATGGATCCTAACAAGCAGACTCAGAATGCAGATAATCTGAAGGCTACCGGTAGCCAGCTGATCAATGTGTTTGACAAGGATTTCAAGTTCACTCAGACTATGCGTGTTAACCTTGGTTTCGATTTCAATCTCCTGGGTATCGACTGGACTGCTGAGGGTATCTTCAGCAAGAGTCTGAATGATGTTTATTACAAGAACTTGGCTTATGAGGAGTCTGGTAAGACCTTGTCTCAGACCTCTTACATGAACTGGGATAACCGTCCTCTTTATACAAAGGTGGCAGATGCTAAGTCGTTTACCAACATCTATGCAATGTATAATACCAGCAAGGGCTATAGCTACAGCCTGTCTTTGTCAGCAGCTAAGCACTTTGGGTTCGGTCTTGATCTGAATGCATCTTATACATTCACTCACTCAGAGTCTGTAAGCAGTATGACCTCATCTGTTGCTCAGAGCAACTGGCGTAATACTCATACTTATCGCTTCTCAAACAACCCAGAGTTGGCTAATAGTGGTTATAATGTGCCTCATACAGTGAAGGCTTCTGCTTTCTATCACTTCAACTGGGGAACCAACAAGTTGTTTACCACTACTGTAGGTCTTATCTACCAGGGTCAGAGCGGTTCTCCTTACTCTCTCGTTTATAGTGGAGATATCAACGGAGATAATGGTACAAGTAATGACTTGATTTTCATCCCTACAGATGCGCAGGTAGACCAAATGCAGTTCTTGGGTACTGATGCTTATACTGCTGAGCAGCAGCGTGCTAATTTGAAGCAGTGGCTTGCTACTACTCGTTATGTGAAGGATCATCGTGGTGAGTACTTCGAGCGTTATGGTGATAACTTGCCATTCGAGAGTCATTTCGACTTCCACTTCGGTCAGAAGTTTGGCATCCGTACAGGTAAGTATGTACATGCTTTGGAACTTACTCTGGATATCATGAACGTGGCTAACCTCCTGAACAAGGATTGGGGCCGTACCTTCAGTAGTGGTTATAACAGCGAGTTTGTTTCTCCTATCACGTACAAGGGTGATGGTGTATTCCAGTTCGCTAACCCATCAGATATGCCTCTCAAGTATCCTAGCTCATACTATAGCCGCTGGCGTGGCCAGGTTGGTTTGAAGTATACATTCTAAGGTATATACGAATCGAGATTAACAAAGATTTTGTATAAACAATAAAAGGGTATGAAGAAAGTTTAGATAATAGTTGGCGCATAACAGTTGGCTAACGCATGCACAACAGGTGTTGTGCATGCGCATATCAGCTGTTATGCAAGCGCACAACAGCTGTTGTGCGACCGGAGATACTAACTATCTCAAAAACTTATGTTATATTTTCTAACAACATATATTATCTTTTCAGACAACATATCATTAATATAAAAAGAGGGTGAATCATAAGTAAATGATTCACCCTCTTTCTGGTTTTATAAGAACAAGTCTTTCTTTGGCATGTTTGCCATATATTTCTTTCTCAGTTTCTCGAAGAAAGCCATTGTATCGTTAGAGAAACCATGTCCCTTCCAGGTGGATGTGTTCGTGATGAGAATCCAGCATTGGTTATCCGGATATTTCAAGACAATGGCTGATGTGCCAGCCAGCGAACCTGTACGAATCCATGGTTTGTTGCTCTTTGGTGTATAGTTCCAGCCGATAGAGTATTGGTGGTCAGCCTGCTCGCGCGTCATAAACTCGATACTCTTCTTACTGAGGATATCCTTGACATGTGGCAAACCATCGATGCTGGCAATAAAGCGGCTCAACTCTGCAGTCGAACCACACCAGGCACCTGCACCCGAGAGACGTGGAAGGTCGGTATCGCCATAGCATTTCTCTACCAGTCTGCCGCTGTTGTTATATTCGTATACCGGAATACTTCCTCCATGCATGTAGTATTTCGTCTCGTTAGGTCTGCGGTCCTTTAAGTAAGTTCCCGCAATATGCATGTCGTAGCAGCCGGCTGGGTGGAGCACATACTTCTGCATGAAGTTTTCATATTTCATTCCGCTCTTCTTTTCTATAATCATGGAGAGAATCATGTAGCCTAGATTGCTGTAGCATTTGCCTTTGCCAGGAGTATAGCCCAAGTGGCGCTTCAAGAGAATCTTGAGCAGGGTAGGGTGATCAGGTGGCGTTTTGAGATGGTTCTGCATCATGATGTAGCGGGTGGAAGATACCGGGTCACCGGCATAATTGTTGAAACCAGCCTGATGGCGCAGCAACTGTTCTACGGTGATGTCGTAATATCGCTTGTCCTTGATACTGTTGTTGTAAACGGTATCGCGCAGGATTCCCTTTTCGCCAAACACCTTCTCGTTCAGCTTGAGTTTCTTCATCTCCTGCAACTTCATGATACCTACGGCTGTAATCAGTTTCGATACAGAGGCGAAGCGCATCAGCATGTTAGGCTCCATTCTGATGCCTCGCTCCTTATCCGCCATTCCGAATCCGCGGGCATAGAGTAGCGAGTCGTTGCGGGTGATGACGAGTTGGGCTCCATTGATTTCCCATCTCTTGAGATACCTTTTTATTACCGAGTCCATCTCATGATATTCCTTCCCCTCTGTCAGGGCATTTGAGATGGAATCGTTGATGTGAACCTTAGGGAGCGAATCTGCCGCCTTGTTCTTATCTGATGCTGATGTACAGCGAGATACACAGCTGTGTGTAGTCCATCCTACGATTGCTGTAAAGGTAAGCAATATGATTGCTATGCGTTTTTTTCTTAGTCGTCGTGCCATTTTATTTAATTTTTCTTATGCAAAGATAATGCAATCTTCTCAAATAACAAAACATTGAAAATATATTTAAATTTATTTTGTATTGTCTATGAATTATCGTACCTTTGTACCCAGTTATAAAGAAAAACAATGAAGAAGGTATTAAAAAAGGTATTAAGATCCATATTCTATATAGTAGTCATGTCGGTTCTGGCATTCCTGCCCGACTTCTGGCTTTGGCACATCGGGGTGAGTGAGTGGCCTTTGCTGCTAGCCATCTTATGGTGGGTTCCCTCGTTGTTACTTGTTCTTGCCGAAGTGGGGTTGCAGATGGGGTTCTTCCATAAGTTGTCAGTCCGTGTACTCTTTACTACCATACTTTTCTCGGCATTCCCTAAGGTTGTCTTCATCCTGTTCGATGCATTTCTTCCTTGGTTTTTTGCTCTGATTCCAGCTTTGGGTGTAATGGGGTGGTTTGCCTTCGGCTTTATAGAGGGTTGGAAGCGGTTAGAACTGAAACATATTACCTTTACCTCGCCCGATTTGCCACCTTATTTTGATGGTTACCGTCTGGTACAGATTACCGACTTTCATCTCGGTTCGTTTCCTCCCGGCAATGATTTCGTGCAGAAGGTGGTGGATGCGACCAACAATGAAGAACCCGATATGATTCTCTTTACGGGCGATCTGGTCAATAACCAAGCCAGCGAAGTGGAGCCTTATCTGGATACGCTGGGGCAGCTTCATGCGTCAGATGGCATCTATTCTATCTGGGGAAATCATGATTATTGTGAATATGGCAACAATCATTCTATTGGCGCTTTGAAGAGAAACCGCCGTATGCTTTATGGTTATCAGGAAAGTCTGGGGTGGCATCAGCTGATGAACGAACATCATGTGGTGAGTCATGGTATGGCATCTATCGCTGTAATAGGCGTAGAGAATCCCGGTCAGCCTCCTTTCACCAATCGCAGTAATCTGAAGAAAGCGATGAAGGGGTTGAATCCAGATATGTTTAAAATCCTCTTGAGTCATGATCCTCACCATTGGCGCAGAGAAGTAGTTGGTAAGAAGATACAACTTACTCTGGCGGGACATACGCATGCCGGACAATTGAAAATAGGTAAGTGGACGCCTGCCCGCATGGCTTTCAAAGAGTGGGGCGGAGCTTACCGGATTGGTGAGCAGATGCTCTATGTATCATCGGGTATTGGTGGTTCTTTCCCTTTCCGCCTAGGCGCATGGCCTGAACTGACAGTTATCACGCTGAAACGTGATTTATAGTTCTTAAAGATAACGAAACTGGTGTTTAAGTGTTAACATATAGTTAAATATTAGCCGCTTGAACCATTGTGATGAAAAAAACGTGTTAAAAATTTGGTGGTTCGAATAAATGTTGTACCTTTGCACTAGTTTTCGCATATATTTGGGCAAATGGGGGGTGTCGTGAGATTGTACTCCATTTGTTTTTTGAAACAAGGCGAAAATACTTCCCATCAGAAGTAGCTGTTCACATTTTAAATTTTATATTTTATATTTAATATTGATAATAATGAAGATTCCTGTAGAAGAACAATATAAATACGTAAAACTTACTCTCCCGGATGGAAGCAAGGCTGAAGGTCAGGCTGTCTTGTTGCATGCCTGTTGTGCACCTTGTTCGGCGGCTATCGTAGAATGTATGCTTCGTAATGGTATGAAGCCTACTGTATATTTCAGTAACAGTAATATCTATCCTCAGCAGGAGTATGATGTTCGTAAACATGAACTGAAACGATTTCTGGAAGCCCAGAATGTACCTTATGTAGAGGATGAGTATGACCATCAGGAATGGCTTTCTGTTATCACGGGCTTAGAGGATGAGCCCGAGCGTGGCAGCCGTTGTTCTGTCTGCTTTCAGTTCCGTCTCTCTCATGCAGCCAAGTATGCGCAGGAGCATGGATTTCACCTTCTTACTACCACGTTGGCATCTTCGCGCTGGAAGAATATCAGGCAGATAGATACTGCCGGTCATCTTGCCGTTGAGGCTTATCCTGATGTAGAATGGTGGGATATGAATTGGCGGAAGGGCGGTTTGCAGAATCGCCGAGGTGAACTCTTGAGAATCAATGAATTCTATAATCAGTTATATTGTGGTTGCGAATTCAGTATGAGATAAATGAAAAAGCCCAGGACATCACGCCCTGGGCTTTTTTATAAGAATCTGTGAAATCTGTAGTGTTTAAGAAAGACCAGTAATCTCACCGTTTACTACATCAATGCGCTCAGCCTGTGGGCTCTTTGGTAAGCCCGGCATACGCATGATAGGACCAGCGATGACTACAATCATCTCGGCACCCATATTTACGGTGATGTCGCGAACGTGGAGTTCGAAACCATCTGTAGGACCGTATGCCTTGGCATCGGTAGAGAAACTGTACTGAGTCTTGGCAATACAGATAGGGAACTTTTCAGCACCCAGTTTCTTGATCTCTTCAATCATCGCCTTGGCAGAATCGCTCAATGTCACGCTGCCTGCTCCGTAAAGATTGAATGCAACCTTTTCTATCTTCTCCTCAACGCTATCGTTATCATCGTAAGCAAAATAGAGAGGGGCTGATGGACGCTCGTCAATGGTCTTCACTACGAGGTTGGCAAGTTCAATGGCACCGTTTCCGCCTTCGGCAAAGGCGCTGTTTACGGCGAAACCGCAACCCATCTCCTCGCAATGCTTGCGCAATACTTCAATTTCTTCATCTGTATCGGTTGCAAACTTGTTGAATGCAATCACTACAGTCTGACCAAAGCTCTGCAGGTTCTTTACGTGCTTGTCGAGGTTCCAGTAACCGGCTTCCATTCCTGCGATGTTTGGCTTCTTGATATCTTCCAGAGCTACACCACCATGCATCTTCAACGCCTGGAGGGTAACAACGAGAACAGTGAGGTCTGGTTGCAAACCTGTCTTGCGGCATTTGATGTCATAGAACTTCTCTGCACCGAGATCTGCACCGAATCCTGCCTCTGTAATAGCATAGTCGCCATACTCAAGAGCAGCAGCAGTAGCCATGACGGAATTGCAGCCATGAGCAATGTTGGCAAAAGGACCGCAATGAACAAATGCCGGTGTACCCTCTGTTGTCTGAACCAGATTTGGCTTCAAAGCATCGAGAAGAAGAGCTACGATACTGCCACCTACACCCATATCCTTTACGGTAAATGGCTTGTCATCCTCGGTGATGCCCAGGAGAATATTATCGATACGGCGACGAAGATCATCGATGCTTGTTGCGAAACACATGATAGCCATGATTTCAGAAGCTGGCGTAATATCGAAACCAGACTCTGTCTCGATGCCGTTCTTATCTCCTATACCGGTGATGATGCGGCGCAAGCCTCTATCGTTCACATCCATGACGCGACGCCAAAGAATCTTCTTGAGTTTGAAACCTTCTGCTTCGTGCTGGAAACGGTAATTGTCCAAAAGGGCAGAGATCATGTTGTTGGCCTCTGTGATGGCATGGAAATCGCCAGTGAAATGGAGATTAATCTTATCCATAGGCAAAACCTGGGCATAACCGCCACCTGCAGCACCACCCTTCATGCCGAAGCAAGGACCCAGAGATGGTTCGCGAAGAGCCACTACAGCCTTCTTGCCAATCTTCTGCATACCCAGGGCGAGACCCACGGATACGGTGGTCTTGCCATTACCAGCCTTGGTAGGACTGATAGCGGTAACGAGGATGAGGTGATGGTTCTTAAACTTGTTTCTGTCAATTCTGGCCGTAGTAATCTTAGCGATGTAACGGCCGTAGTTTTCCACTTGGTCTTCGTGAATTCCAAGTTCTGCTGCCACTTCATTGATAGGGCGCAATTTTACTGATTTAGCTATTTCAATATCTGTTAACATAAAATAAATAGTTTTATGGTGCAAAGGTACAGAAAAGTATTCATATATTAAAATAAGAAAGTATAAAAAAACAAAATAAAAAAAGGAAGACTTTCCCCATTTTCAAATGACGAAGTTTAAAAAAGGTAAATTGTAGGATTTTGTCGTGTGAATGTAGTACCTTTGCAAGCGAATTTATATTTTATAGTACGTATGAACAAGTCTTTAGCATTAGCTCATTTTCAGACGAGCTTTCAGTTTATCACGCATCAGAACGAGCGCTTCTCTTATCTCGAAGGAGCCTATCTGGCACTTATCGGAGGATGTGATTGGGTTCAGCTTCGCATGAAGGGGGCTACCGATGAAGAGGTTGAGCCTATAGCCCGTAAGTTGAAGTTGGCTTGTGAGGGTGCCGGTGCAACCTTTATCCTCGACGACCGTGTAGAACTGGTGAAGAAGTTACAGATAGATGGTGTACATCTTGGAAAGAATGATATGCCGGTTGATGAGGCCCGTAAGTTCCTGGGTGATGAATTCATTATCGGCGGCACAGCCAATACTTTTGATGATATTCGTCGTTTGCATGAACAGGGGGCTGACTATATCGGTTGCGGTCCGTTCCGCTATACTACTACCAAGGAGAAACTCTCTCCGGTGTTGGGTATAGAAGGTTATCGCCAGATTATTGAGCAGATGAGGGAGAATAAAATCTCTCTGCCTATGGTAGCCATCGGAGGTTTGACTCCAGACGATATAGATCCGCTTGCAGAATTGGGCATCGGTGTGGCAATGAGCGGTACCATCCTGAATGCGGAGAACCCTGTTACCATGACACGTCAGATTCATGACAAGTGTTTCGGATTATTCATCGAAAATCTCAATCACTTTTTTGAGAATCAGTAGAATGATACTCATAAATGATGATTTTTCATAGATAAGAGAAGAAAGTTTCGGTTTTCTTCTCTTTTCTCATTTTATTGTCGTAACTTTGCACCTGCATTGCAAAACTGTTGCAAGACAATTACAAATAATGAATTTAAAAGACATGAAATTAAAAGTGGGAATTAACTTAGGATATATAGGAAAAACAGATGCTGTTGGAAAGAACGATAACATCATGATATACGCACCTTCAAATAAAGGTGCTTAAAAACCCGGGCACAAACGTGTTCGGGCTTTTTAATTTTACTATATATATATATAGGTGTAAAACCAACTCAAAATAGATAGTGTGTGCAAAATATATAATTATTAACTTTATAAAAAAAAGGTATCAAAATGATGAAAACAGAATGGAGAGGTTTCAAAGGAAACATGTGGCAGAGTGAAGTGAATCTTCGTGATTTCATTCAGAACAACTACACTTGTTATGACGGCGATGAGTCGTTCCTTGCAGAACCAACTCAGGCAACTAACACCCTTTGGGGTATGTTGAAGGAACTCCAGAAGGAGGAGCGCGCCAAGGGTGGTGTGCTTGATATGGAAACAGAAATCGTTTCAGGATTGACAGCTTATGGTGCTGCTTATATCGGTGAAGGTACAAAGGATTTGGAGAAAGTGGTAGGTCTTCAGACTGATAAGCCTTTGAAGCGTGCCTTCATGCCTTACGGTGGTATCAAGATGGCGGAGCAGGCTTGTACAACATATGGCTATCAGCCATCAGAGAAGCTCCACGAAATCTTCCACAAGTATTGCAAAACTCATAATGATGGCGTATTCGATGCTTATACTCCAGAGATGAAACTCGTTCGCCATAACCACATTCTTACCGGTCTTCCTGATACATACGGTCGCGGCCGTATCGTGGGTGACTACCGTCGTGTGGCTCTTTATGGTATCGACTTTCTCATCGAGGAGAAGAAGAACGACCTCGCTAACATGGGCGACCGTGAGATGATTGACGACGTTATCCGTCTTCGTGAAGAGGTTTCTATGCAGATCAAGGCTCTCAAGGGCTTGAAGGAGATGGCTCAGTTGTATGGTTACGACATCTCTCAGCCTGCCAAGAACGCTCGTGAGGCTGTTCAGTGGTTGTACTTCGGTTACCTCGGAGCTGTGAAGACTCAGAATGGTGCTGCGATGTCTGTAGGCCGTATCTCTACATTCCTCGACATCTATATCCAGCGCGACTTGAACGAGGGTACTCTTACCGAGGATGAGGCTCAGGAGCTCATCGACCACTTGGTCATGAAGTTCCGTATGGTTAAGTTCGCCCGTATCCCTTCTTACAACGAGCTCTTCACCGGCGACCCAGTTTGGGCTACTCTCGAAGTAGCTGGTATGGGTCAGGATGGCCGCTCAATGGTTACCAAGAACGACTTCCGTTTCCTCCACACATTGGAGAACATGGGTCCTTCACCAGAGCCAAACTTGACTGTACTCTATAGCTCTCGCTTGCCAAAGGCATTCAAGCACTACGCTTCTCTCATCTCTGTAAAGACAAGCTCTATCCAGTATGAGAACGATGACGTAATGCGCCCAGTTTGGGGTGACGACTATAGCATCTGCTGCTGTGTATCTGCTACACAGACAGGTAAGGAGATGCAATTCTTCGGTGCACGTGCCAACTTGGCTAAGTGCTTGACCTACGCTGTATCTGGCGGTGTTGATTCAAAGACACGCGAGCAGTGTGGTCCTAAGTATCGCGCCGTTGAGGGTGATGTATTGACATACGAGGAGTTCATGCCACGTTTCATGGATATGATGGACTGGTTGGCTGGCGTTTATGTGAAGACATTGAACCTCATCCACTACATGCACGATAAGTACTTCTACGAGGCAGCAGAGTTGGCGCTCATCGATACAGATGTTCGTCGTACTTTCGCTACAGGTATCGCTGGTTTCAGCCACGTGGTTGACTCTATCTCAGCTATCAAGTATGCCAAGGTAAACATCATTCGTGATGAGACCGGTTTCCCTCTCAGCTTCAAGACCGAGGGCGACTTCCCACGTTACGGTAACGATGATGAGCGTGCTGATGAGATTGCAGTATGGTTGCTCAAGACCTTCATGAACATGATCAAGAAGCATCATACATACCGCAATTCAGAGCCTACTACATCTATCCTGACTATCACATCAAATGTAGTATACGGTAAGTACACCAGCAACATGCCTGATGGTCGTCCAGCCGGTGCTCCATTGGCTCCAGGTGCTAACCCATCTTACGGTGCAGAGAAGAACGGTCTTTTGGCTTCATTGAACTCAGTAGCTAAGTTGCCATACGAGTATGCTCTCGATGGTATCTCTAATACTCAGACCATCAGCCCTGGTGCTCTCGGTCACAACGATGAGGAGCGTGCCCAGACATTGGTAGGTGTATTGGATGGTTACTTCAACCAGGGTTCTCACCACCTGAACGTGAACGTATTCGGTATCGACAAGCTCAAGGATGCGATGGAGCACCCAGAGAAGGAAGAGTACCAGAACTTTACTATCCGTGTGAGTGGTTATGCTGTTAAGTTCATCGACTTGACACGTGAGCAGCAGCTCGACGTAATCGCTCGTCAGGCTCACGAGAGACTCTAATCAATTAGAAGAATAAATATTGCCCGCTAGATTTTCTTTCCGAGGATATTTAGCGGGCATTTTTAGCTTAATTGTTATGCATAAAGGATTTGTACACAGCATAGAGAGCTTTGGTTCTGTAGATGGACCAGGCATCAGGTTTTTGATTTTCCTGCAGGGTTGCCCCATGCGCTGCCAGTTCTGCCACAACCCGGATTCCTGGAAGACGGGGGTAGGAGAAGAGTGGAGTGCCGATGCCCTGCTGGATAAGGCAGAGCGATTCAAGAGTTATTGGGGTGACAAGGGCGGTATTACCGTAAGTGGTGGAGAAGCCCTGATGCAGATAGACTTTCTCATCGAACTTTTCGAGAAAGCCCATCAGCGTGGCATCAATACCTGTCTTGATACATCAGCGCAACCATTTAGGAAAGAGGGTGCTTTCTTCGATAAATTCGAGCGTCTGATGGCCGTCACTGATACTGTTCTTCTTGATATCAAGCATATCAACGATGAAGAGCATCGTAAACTCACCCGCCATTCTAATGTAAACATACTGGATTGTGCACGATATTTAAGCGAGATACACAAACCGGTATGGATTCGTCATGTCCTGATTCCAGGTATTACCGACAAGGATGAATACCTCTATCAGCTGCGTGATTTCCTCTCAACACTCTCTAATATTGAGCGTATAGATGTCTTACCTTATCATACGATGGGTATCTACAAGTATGAGAAACTAGGTATTGCCTACCCGTTGGAAGGCATAAATCCTCCTACTAGTGATTGCATAGCTCATGCAGAAGCAATCTTGCAAGAGGCACTTTAGCCTCTTGCAAGACTGCTTAGATGAGCGTCTAGCGAACTGGTGAGACGGGCTTTGATGATAGGCTTTGTGATGTAGTCGTTTACTCCAAGCTCGTAGCATTCATCCACATTATCCTTGTTGCTTAACAGGGAAACCACGATGATGACCATTTCACTTTTCGAGTATTTAGAGCGTACATGGTCTATTACGTCCCACCCATTTACATTTGGCATCATCAAGTCGAGCAGTATCACGTCCGGCTTGAATGAGTCAATCAGTTCAATGGCTTCTTTTCCGCCATTTGCAGTTTTCACGTCGATGTCAAAGTCTTTTATCATTTCAGAGATAGTTTCAATATTTTCTGGAATATCATCGACGATTAGTACTTTATTCTTTTCCATTTTTCACAGGTCTGTTTTATGTAGGTTCTTTCCGATCTTGAAAATCTAGCTTCTTGGCTTGTGAATGCCGTAGATGTCGCATATGAATCCTTTATCAGTGATTAGATTGTTCATGTCGATACTGTCGAACATCTTGTGATGAGTACCGATTACCACAATCTGATACTCTTTTTCCAGAACTTTAGGATCATCTGTCACCTTGATGTTATATTCTTCTTTTACTTCCTTTACATCTACCAATGGATCGTAGAGTGTGGTTTTGTAACCTGCTCCTACCAGGTTGATATAGAGATCGGCTACTTTTGTGTTCCTGATATCATCGCTGTCTGGCTTGAACGAGAAGCCGAGAATCAGCACGTTAGTCTCCGGAGCCTTGAACTTTCTGCTTTCAGATGCATTCTTAATCTTTCCTGCCATCCATACCGCCATCTGCTCGTTAACCTCGCGGGCTGTAGAGAGCAGCGATGGTACCACGTCAACCTCCTGTGCCTTGTTAATCAGGTAGTATGGGTCTACCGCGATGCAGTGGCCGCCAACGAGTCCTGGAGTAGCTGGCACGAAGTTCCATTTTGTGCTAGCTGCCGCCGTTACGTCTTCGATGTTGATGTTCATCTTGTCAAAAATCTTTTCCATCTCGTTGAAGAAGGCTATCTGTATGTCTCTCTGGCAGTTCTCCATCAGTTTACATGCCTCTGCTATTTTGATACTCTTCGCCCTGTAGGTGCCATGGGTAAGTACAGAAGCATAGAGACTGTCGATGATAGCAGCTGCTTCGGGTGTAGAACCGCTGGTAACCTTCACGATGTTCTCAATGGTATGAACAGTATCGCCCGGGTTGATGCGCTCTGGCGAGAAGCCTACAAAGAAACTCTGGTTCAACTTCAATCCTGATGTAGATGCCAGTAATGGAGCGCAGACCTCTTCTGTCAGACCTGGGTAAACGGTACTCTCGTAGACTACGATATCACCTTCTTTCAGGATCTTGCCAACCTCAGCTGTAGCATTGCGCACGCAACTGATGTCTGGCTTGTTCGATTTGTTCACCGGTGTCGGTACAGCGATGATATACACGTTACACTTCTTCAGGTCATCAATATTGCTGGTCAGTTTCAGTCCCTGTTCCAACGCTTTGGATACAGGTCTGTTGTCTTCCATCGTGCTTTTGGCTAACTTGGCTACCTTCTCAACTTTGATGTCATAACCCCATGTATCGTATTTCTTTGAGAATAAGCATGCTAGTGGAGTACCAACATACCCTAATCCTATTACTCCAATCTTAAACTCAAAAGACTTGTTTATCATATACTATATTGTTTATGTTTTATAATGTTATTTCTTTTATTGGGAGCTCCCTGCTGTATGTACGTTACAGCAAGTAACTCGGGTCTTTTAGATTCCTTCAAGCTGAGCATAGCGCGAAGTCTTCTCAGGGTTCCATGCGTCCTTGTAAGAACGGCGGAAGAAGATCTCTTGCAGATGAGCCGACAGACGGGCGATACGCAGGAAATAACCTGTATAAGGCGACATCAGTGGCAGGTATCTGTAGAGGAACCACACGTCTTTCTTTCTTTCTGAAACCATCAGCACCAGGAGGAAGGCAAGCTGCGAGAAGCATACTCTGATAAAGTAGCCCAGCGCCAGCACCTCGATGATGTGCGTGTTAAACGTGATGGCGAGCTTGATGATATACCACAACCACAGGAAATTGAGGAAGCAGTCGAAAACCACACTCTCCATGTTGGATAACCAGTTAAGGATACTCCAGTTCTTGGTAGGCAGCAGAATGTCGGCATGCTTGCGGAGACGGAATCTCACGAGCGAGCGCGACCATCTGATGCGCTGATGATACAGCTTGTACCATTTGGTAGGAACATTGGTCATACAGATGGCATCTTCGGCAAATTTCACTTTATATCCGGCTTTGCGGATCTTCTGTGTCAGGTCACCGTCCAGTCCCGGTCCTATGTCCCAATAGCCCACTTCCTTCAGCGTCTTTCTTTCGAAGGCTCCGAATGCTCCCGAAATGATGTGGTAGATACCCAGTTCGCTGGTTACGATACGTCCCACCTGTATTCGCTTCAGGTATTCAAAAGCCTGCAGCGATGAGCAGATGGTCTCCTTGTAGTTGAGCACTTTCACACATCCGCCTACACCCTTCACCATTCCATCGATGTAGAAGGGGAGTAGGATTTTCTCCAGTGCATCACGGTCGAGCGAAGAGTCGGCATCCAGACATACGATGTATTTGCCTTTTGCCATCTGGGCTCCATAGTTGCTGGCGGCAGCTTTACCGCCTCTTGTATCCAACCTCAGGTAGTGGGTGATATACCCGGCTCGGTAGAGGTCGTTACAAATCAGTTTGGTGTCGTCGTCGCTACCATCGTCTACCACGATGATTTCGTAGTTGCGGTAGGTTTGCTCAGCCAGCGAGTTCACCATTTTGAATATATGTTTGCCTTCGTTCTTTCCCGGTACGAGGATGCTGATAAGCGGATTCTCGCGGTACAGGAAGTACTTGGCATATTCTTTCTCTTTATCTATCCGGTTTCTCTTCATCAGTCGGTTTCCGATTACGAGATATTCCAGGATATAATATCTTGGCATCTCGATGAAGAAGAGGAACCAGTAGGTATTCACGATACTGCTAAACGATAGCGTGCTGATCCAGTCGAAGAAATCGTTCAGATGTTCTGCTATGCTAAACATACGCTTTTCCCTTTCTTCTTGATGGCTTATCTCAGCACGGTGAGCGCCAAGAGGGCCATGATTATGAGTATACCTGCGATGGTGACAAGGATGTCAACGAGTTTCTTGTAGAGCACGATGCGTTTCTGTATCTTGTCGTTTTCATCTTCCTTCGGCTCCGTATCAAGCAGCTCTTCCTGCGGCTGCACCAATTTCTCTTCTTCCTTCATTAGAGGTTCCTCTGAGTAGCGGCAGTAGTCGTCTGGAGTCATATCCACATATTGCAGTTTGTTGAAGAACTCGTCATAGTTGTTGGCGATGGTCTTCGTCTTGGTTTCCAGCATGCTGCAGATAATCTCGTCCGGTTCTATCGAGTTGGCCACCTTTCTGATGGCTACCGACATCTCCTTGCTCAGTTTCTGCTGAGCCTCTTCCACCGTTTCTCCCTGCTCATAGATGGTAGAGGATACGTAGAAGATATTGTTGTAGTAAGACACCTTGTGATTGGAGAAGATTCTACAGAGCTTGCCCTGTATGCTTTCCTTTATCTTTACGGTATCCTTGTTTTCATCTATAATCCATATCTTGCCTACCATGACCGAGAGTTCATCCTTGCGGTAGGTTTCCATCAGTTGGCGTCGCAGTCGGTTCATCAGCAGATAATATTCCATGAAGTTATCATAGATGTTCACCATGTTGTTGAACATGATGTTGCCGCTGGTCAGCGTTCTGATACCTTCTTCCGTTATCTCGTAGTCCTCAATGTTTCGTGGCACCAGGGTATTTACCGGAAAGGTGCTCTGGCAGTAGCAGCAGGTTGCCTTGGTGATAGGCGAGGTAAACGAGTTCTCGCAGTCGTTGCAGGTATATACCACGGCTGGTCTGTCATAGTCAACACCGATGTGGCGCAGTTTCTTGTGACACTTCGGACAGATGAGCATACCGCCCACATTGTAGCTGCTTTCCGGCGATACGTTGGCGCAGCTGAAGTGGTGGATGATGTTCTGAAACTTCAGGTTCGAACTTCCGCACTTCGGACAGCACTCCGTATAGAGCAGGTGAGAGTGGTTGCACTTAGGGCAGAGGTGCTCCTTGAGCAGGAAGCGGTGAATGCGCAGTGATCCGAACTCCACCATAGTGTCGATGAACATGAACATCTCGTTGAGATGGAAGAGGCCCATACTGTGATGGTGCTCGAAGATTGGGTTGATATATCCCAAAGACGATTTCTCCAGCAGTCGGTGTCCCATGATTCGTTGGTCTCTTGAGAGCAGGTATCTCAGAATATTGGCAAAGAGCTGGTTAGGCTGTGTAGGATGGCTTGTTTCGCTTTTTACACCAAACTTCTGTCTTGCCATCTTGATTCTGTCAATAATCTCGTATACCTTTTCATTGTTCATGTCGCTCACATAGGCATCGACGATATAGTCGATGATCTGTTCCTTTCCCGATACCGCCGTATTGACGAATATCGGTTTGTAGCTACATTTCCACGATAAGATTGGACTGGCTCCAAACAGTATATCATGGAACGCATGCTCACTCTTCGTATTGATGTAAATACAATCGAAGTAGTCGGGCTGGATGTCCGGTGTCGAGTCGATATCTATATAGCTATCGATGGTGAGCACCATATCTCCACGTTTGTTTCTTCTAAGTCCAATCATTCTTTATTTCTTTTGTTCTTGATGATTATTGGTGTCGCTCGAAAACCTGTTGCTTCGCTCCACGTTTTCGTTCTTGCCCACTGGGACGGTGTACATCGGTAGTGGCTTCGGATCGAGCATGGCACCAATCTTGTTCACTCTTATTCTTACCGGCAGTCTGTTGCTCATTACCCATGCCGGAACTCTCTGGTTAGGGTTCAGGGTGAATACGGCAACCACTGCGTTGGCATCATGCGAGAAGTTACTCTGCAGATGCTTTGGTATTTCCTCTACTCTCAGACCTACCATCTGCAACTTAGCCTTCAGTTCCAGGTCTTTGTTGATGATGATGTCTGCATCGTCAGGGCTTTCCATATACTTCACCATGTCGTTTGGTACGTATGCGATTACGCCCGGATGGCAGTCTGCATAGTCGGTATGCTGGATAACCATCACCTCCTCGCTTTTGAACACCAGGGTTTTGTCGTTCACATTGATTCTTGAGATGTAGGCATCGGCTGGTGCACAGCAGTAGTGTATCAGTCCCGGGTTGTAGATGCTTGTGTTGGAGTAAGGCATGGCAGCATTTGCTCTGCCGGCTCCTCTGCGGCTCATGAAGTTATAGGTGGTGTTCTTTGCCTGTGCGTAGATTTCCACCTTCTTAGCCTGCTTTCTCAATTCCTCTTCTACCTCGGCAATCTCGGCATCCAGTGCATTTCGCTTGGTGTTGTCGGTAAGGCCGTAGTAGATGTCCGAACTTTCAGATGCTTTCTGTTTTCTCAGTTCGGCAAGTCGGGTACGCAGCACCGGAATCTCCTGCTGGGCGAGTTTAGCCTGTACCTCCATGTCGTGAGTCTCCTTTACGGCTGAAGGCAGGATGTTCGGGTCGTATTGGTTCACAATATTACCTAGCAGTACATAAGAGTAGAGCGTATCTCCCTTATGCACCACTTCACCCATTTCTTTGTTCACCTTAAGGATATAGATGTCGTCAAAGGCACTGATACGGTTTTCATCGAGGGTTATATAACCGTCGAAGGTTGCCCATATCATACGAGTGACAATATAGTAGGCGGCAAGCACGATAACCAGCAGGAAGATCAGGGCAAAGACGATCTGCTGTCTGGCAAGGCGGTGACCCTGCGTCTTCAGCAAGTCTGCCATCGCCTGTTCTTGTGGCGTGCCATTATATTGGAATTCATTCATATTCTGGTTTCCTTATATTCAAAGTTCTATTTCTTTGAAGATGTTGTTGTTGTCATAGATGCTCACGGCTTTCTCGATATTGATGATAGCGAGTGCCCGGTTCTGCATCAGTTTGTACATGCGCTCCATACTTTCCAGGAGTCCCGTATATTCGTCCATACGCATCAGATAGTTGTATCCCTGCTTCTGGTTCTGGTAGGCAAACCGCCGCATTTCGATATATTTGCCGGTCTGGTCTATATGGAAAGCCTCGGTGGCTATAGCCTTGTTCAGGTTGTCTATCTTCTTGAGCAGGATGCCTACCGACTGTTTTATTTCCTTCACATCGGTACCGCGGCTGCTGCGTATGATTTCCTTCTGGGTCTCCAGTGCCTGTCGTTTGCGTGGCGTTTCGTTCCAGATAGGAATGGTGAATCTCACGCCCACGTCGGCATTGTTCGAAATCTTGTTGTTGCTCTGCCAGTAGCTCGACCATCTTGCGAATGGTGTGAGTCGGGTAGTGCTTAAATAGTTGGTCAGCTTGCTGTCGTTGTCAGCAATCTGTTCTTTCACCATCATGATGCGTGCATCCAGACTTTCCTGGTTCAGATGGTTCCAGAGGGCTGTTGTGTCTACTACAATCTTGGTTGGTTTGATGCGGTAGATAGGCTTGTTGCTGATATCTCTGTCTGTGCAGAGCACGGAGATGTCGTATTCAGCCTCCAACTTATCGTTCATCACTTTCAGCATCTTGTCGTTGCTGATTCGGTCTTTTTCCAGCATAAACTGGTACGCTTCGTTCATGATGTCGAGGTTGTCCAGTCTGTGTGCTATGACAGTACCGATATAGAAATTATATTGTTCGGTCAGCTCATCGGCTGCCTTTTCATAGATGCCTGCAGTTTGGCGCTTTTTTATTTGCAAGCGGTCGAGTTCATTGGCAAGAGCAATCTTTGTTCTTTTCTCCTTGCCTTGGTAGAACTTCGAGTTGATGATGTTCCAACCCAGTTCGGCTTGAACCTTCATCTTATATTTTGATACCTCTTTTGCATCGTCTTCATCAGAATCGAAGTACGAGTCAGGTCGGGCATAAACCTGTCCGGTCACTTCCAGACCGTTGTGTCTGTTGAGCGCTAGGTGCTCATGTGCAGTTTTCGACCAGAACAGAGAGTCGGTCTTGTTGATATCAGCGTGATGCTGATTATTGAGTCCCAGTTCTATGACTGGTGCTTTCACCCAAATAGGGTTTTTGATGAGAGTGTCGAGTTGTGCGAAGCGCTGTTTAAAGTGTCTCAGTACATTATCGTTCTTCAGATTCTCATATACGAGCATCTTAGGGCTGAAACTTTTCGGCTTTTTGCCTTTCGTCTGAGCCGTAGCGCTTTGTGCTGCCATGAGAAGTAGCAGAGCTGTAGTTGAGTATAGTATTATTTTTCGCTTCATAATGAGTTATTAAACACGATGAATGCAGCTGCGAGCTGTTGCAGCTGCATTCATCTCGTGTTTCTTATATTTGATAAATCACTTACTTTGTGCCATAATTGGTACCATTTCCAGATGCGGCACCATCAATGAGCTTCATGACACGGAGTCGGCTCTTACCATATGCCACATAGATATAACCTCCATCCAGTGTGACATAGTTGGCAGACATTCCTGCTTCAGCTCTCTTCTTGACAACCTTTACAGGTTTGCCGTTTTCCATTTTGTTCTTGTCGAGAACTACCAGTCCATAACTTCCGCAAGCCAGGTAGATGTAATTGGCATCGTATGTTACACCATTTACATATCCCTGTGGAACTTTGGTATTAGCAGTGAGCGGAGCTCCCCAGTTCCACACTTCTTTGCCTGTGGTAAGATCGTAGCAAGATAAACCCTTGGCACTTCGGCAAACGTAGATGTGGTTACCATCGATAGCTATAGTGTTCTTACCGTCGTTAGGAGCTATGCTGCTTACGTTGATGGTTTTTGCTGGTGTTGCTGTAAGAATGTCGGCACCTAATGGGAAGACCTGTAGTGTACCACTTACAGCCTCATTGTCACTTTTTACTTCGTTGTTGTAGTGGAGTGTGACAATATACTGGTTGTTCAGTGCGATGTGCTTGGCCTTGCCTGGCGTTTCTTTCTTGCCGATTAAATCTAGCGTGTTTGCATCATATACTCCGTATCCCCTGGTAGATGCCACCATCAGTTTGTTTCCGTCTCTTACGATGCAGTTCTCGTCAGATTTTTCCAAACCTTCATGTTCCCAATCTACGATGGTGAGAGGGTTCAACGTGGTAGTCTCATCGATGTCCTTTACTTCTGTGTTGAGAAGTCCGTTGCTATCTAATGCAATTCTACCCATCATACCGCCATTGGTTGAGTGACCTGCAATATAAACATACTTTGTTGCATCTTTGCCGTCCACCATAAGGTGGTTGAAGTCGTAGAGTTCCTTCTTATCCTGCAGATATTGCAACATGGTAGTCTGGTTGTTTTCTGTTTTAAACACTTCAATACAACCGCCTGTCTTCTTGTTTGGATCTTTTTGGGTCTCTTCGTTGGTGTGGTACGACATGTATAGTTTGTTATTGTATGGCTGAATACATGTAGCAGAGATGTCGTGTGTATGATTTGAATAATCTATAACCGTAATCACATCAATCTTCTTGCCCGGCTCAGGGGTTGGAGTTGGTTTTGGGGCTGGTGTTGTTCCGTCACATGATGTTCGGAGAACAGGATCATTAAACATATCATATCTCTTCGTACAGTCTGAAAGACCTGGAGCGTATGTATATGTTGCCGAGTTACCGTTGTTGGTAAACTTATCGCAATCCATGTAGATAACGCCTCCGCTTCCGCTAGTTCTGAAGATATAGCAGGTTGAGAAATATGCGTAGGTTCCCGGAGCAATGAGGATATTTCCTTGATCGTTACTTCCATTGTATTTTACTTCTGCTGCTCGGAAGATGGCATTTGCATTATCTCCTTGAAGAATGACTTTACTCTCACCGGCTGGATAATATTGATTGTGACCATTGTTTGCGTTGGTGTAAGTTCCCTTGCAGTCAATAACGCTGTTATTAACCAGATAAATAGTACTTCCTGCACACTGGTCGATAGCTCCCGTCTTCAGATTGTTGACGTGTAACTCTGCTCCATTTGAATTGAGGACTGTCTTGTCAGTAACTTCAAAGGAGCAAGCATAAAGCTTAGGAGCTGAACCTTGAATGGTCAGCTTGTTGGCTTTTGCCTTTCCGTTGATGTTCATGATGCAGCCGTCTATCTGTATATCCTGGTTTTCTGTACCAAGCAAATCGCCTTGAATATTGATTTTGGCATCAGACTCAGTTGCCAGTTTACCTACGTTGGCATCGCCGCCCACATAAAGCAATCCTTGAACTTTCAGTTCATTTTTTACTTCAATGTTTCCGGTAGTAAAGTAGGCATCACCTTTTTCCAGATACATGTTGGTGCTCTCTTTTTTCAGAGTTCCCCCATAATTGTAGCAATAAATTCCTGCATTCTGGAAGAGTGCAGTGTTATTGTTGTCTATATGTAATGTTCCTCCTTTGAGGATGTAGATTTTTCCTTTTTTTGTGGCATTGTAACATTCCCATATATTTTTTGTGGTCAGTTCGCCTTCGATAAACAGGGTAGCTCCTTTCAGGTTGAGCCCGCTGCTTATTTTTGTGCCTTTCTTGATGATGTAGGTCTTGGAACCATCCAGTCCCACACATCCATCGTTATTCTTGATTTCGATAGCTCCGTCATGGCTAGGCAGGCTAGGCATTTCATAAACGTCGCTTAGGTTGGCTGTAGTTGCGCCTGCAGCTCTTGTTGCAGCTTTCGCCTTGTAATTGATAACGCTACCAGCCAACTCCTGAGGGTCGGTGATGGATGTCACTTCTTCACCTAATATGTTTTTTGTGACTTCACCAGGGTTTGGAACTAAAGGGTTGTCAATAGAATCGCTACAAGATGCCAGGAGCATTGCTGCGAAAGAGAAAGTAACAAGTTTTGTAAAATGATGTTTCATGTTAATCTTTCTTTTGTCGTTTTTGTGTATAAATTAGCTTTCACCTTTTTGCTATTGTTCTAGCCTTTAAAGGTTTGTTCTCCCACACCTGTTGGTTAAGGTGCGGGAGAACAGAATTATTTAGTTGATTACTTTGTATTTACCAACTTGAAGATCTGAACGCGGCTGCGGCCATAAGCTACACAGATGTAATCCTTATACAAGGTTACGTAGTTAGCAGAGTTGTAGCTCTCCTTGCCATCATAGAAGGCACGGCGACGGGCAACAACATTCTCACCCTTAGCCTTGGTCTTGTCCAATACAACGAGACCGTAACCGCCACATGCAACATAGATGTATTTTGAATCTACTGCAACACCGTTTACGCGACCGGTAATCTTGTTGCTTTCGCCTACAGGAGCATCGAATAATACTGTACCATGGCCATTTGCATCGTAGCGAACAAGTCCGCCGTCACCCTGGCATACGTAAAGGTTTGTACCGTCTACAGCGATGGTGTTCTTGCCATCAACAACACCCACTTTACCTTCTGTAGTATAGCTCTGAGGATTTTCCAAATTAATGTTGTCGAAGATGTTGACAGTACCTGTTGTTGTACCATTTGCCTCCAAGCCATAGAGCTTGTCATTGCCAACAGCAACGAACTTCACGTCATTTGTTGTGAGGTGTGGAGTACGCAGGGTGAATGTTGAGTTGTAAACCTGATAACCCTTGTTTGTTGCCAAAACGAAGTTGTCTTTATACTTGACTACACTATTGGCATCAATGCCATTGTTTGGATTTGTCTTATCAATAGGGTAGGTAACGAGTTTGCTCTTACCCATCAATCCATTTGCCAGTTCCACATAGCCCAAGAATGCACCTTCTTTGTAGGTTGTTGCAGCAACATAGAAGCGGCTGCCGTCAATCATACCATAGTTTACATCCAATCCTCCCTGAGCTGTTACTGCTTCGTCGAGAATAAGTGATTTGCCGTCGATATGAGCTACTTCCAATCCGCCACCCATATGGTTTTTGTCATTGCCCTGGGTGTGGTATGTAACATACAACTTGTCGTTAGCAGCCTGGATAGATGTTGCAGAGAGGGTATTCTCTGTAACTCCAGCTGCAGAGAACAAATCCAGTTTTGGCTTGATGCTCAAACTTTCTGTTGTTGCTGTTAACTCATAACCGTAATGCTCGTTATCGGCATCCTTCAACTTAACCAAATCACCAGTGGTAGCCTTGTCGTAGTCGAGGTATGATGCTGCGATGTCAAGATCCTCTGCTGTAGGAATCTGGTTCTCGCCATTAAAGCATTTTGTGAACTGGAACAGGAAGGTAGCACCTTCTGCAGGAGTATCGAATGCCTGGATGTTTTCTGCACCATCGTTGTGGAACTCGTCTGCCTTAACAATAGCTAAACCGCCAGCTTTTTCCAGGCTGATTTGGCCTTTTGCATCGTTATAAGAGATAAGCTTGTTAACATTGATAACGCCCTTGTCCGCAATGTTGATCTTGCAGGCACCCTTCAGGATGAGCTGTGCTTCACCTACCTTAGTTACCTTCTTGTGGGTATCCTTTTCGTTCAAGGTAACATTGATGTAGTCGGCATCAATCTGTGAACCGGCATTCATGGTCAATATATTGGTAACCTTGATTGCGCTGTTGTCGCCAGCCTTCAGATAACCATTTGTCTTGAGGTTCAGATCTGCTGTCTTCAGGAAACCGCCGATTTGCAGGTTACCATTGATGTTAACAGTAGTAGCATTCCAAACGTGAGCTGATGCGTATATATTGGCACCTTCTTCAACGTTTACTTCTGTACCACGGATAGAACCGATGATACATGCCTTTGAACCAGCCTTGAAGGTGATTTTCTGTGTAGGACTTGTCTTGTCTGCTGTAAGCTGTCCTAAACCGGACTTGAGTTCCTTCTTTTCAACAGCGTTGCCATTTTCATCAAGGCCGCTGGTAATACCTCGCCAAGATGAATACAGATTACCTTCGATGACGATGTCTGCTGCAGGGTCGTCAGTCTTGACATAACCAAGTTCGTTATAGACAGTAACTCCCTGCTTGATCATTGAACCAGTGCCCTTGAAAATCAGGGAACCGCCCTGCTTTACAACGATTTTTGCATTTTCGAAAGTGTTTGCAGAATATATCAATTTTGCACCTCCATTTACGAAGATAGTTGCATTCTTGATAGTGTTCTTGGTAAAGTCACACTTGCCAGCAGATTTCTTTAAGTAGAAAATGCCGTTTTCCAGGTTGTCGTTACCTAAAGCCTGAGTAGCTGTAGCAGGCTGCACAGGTATAGTGCTCTCTTCGTCCTTGTTGAGGTCTGTTACGAAATTTGCGTCACTGGCAGCTCTTGTGCCGAAGAACTTGCGAGCGTTAGCTGTCGTGTTCTTGTAATTGATGACGCTAGATAACAGAGACTCCCCACTGTTAGTGAGGTCGAGGGTTGTGGCATCTACCTTAGCTGGAGATGAATCGCCTGTAGAATCACTTGTGCTGTCGCTACATGATGCGAATACGAATGCTGCCAAACCGATAGCAGCAAGTGTAGAATTGAATACTTTCATATCTATTTAAGTTTAAATTGTACTTTCAGTTTCTGATTAATACCATTTACTTATATTCTTGTCCTTCAGTTCGTTGTCTTTTGGGTAGTTTGACTATCGTTTAGGTAGTTTGACTATCATCATCTTGCGTACACTTACAAGTGGAGCTGTTAGACGGTTGCAAATTTAATGTAATTTTTTCATAATCAGTTGTTTTTTTTGTTAAATAAAGTTAATCTATTGGCTTTCGCTCTGATGGTTACGAGGTTGGCTTGGGGTGGGCGGTAACGAATTGGCTGTTCCACTTGTCGAATGATAACTATCTCTGAAATCAATAACACGAAAATTACTCCGAAAGATAGCAGAATATCTCCGAAGAATACGAAAATATCTCCGAAAGATAAAATAATATCTCCGAAGAAACCACTCAAGTTTCACATGTAAGCTCCACACGCCCTGAACCAACGGTCACCGGCCGAATGGAATTGAAAATCGCTGGCCGAAGGGTAAAGCAAAGGTAAAGGGCAAAAGCTCCTAGCCCGTTCTTGAACCACATGCGAAAGTTCAGTAAACAGAAAAACAAATGTTGGGAATACGATGATGGATATGTGTTGTGGTGACGAGGTGGAGGGTGGTTCTTTGCTCTTTTTGTGCAATATTGTCTGGGTTGATATAAATAGAATCTTCTAGCTATTCGTGGTGTAATATACGACTGGTTATTGTTGTCTTCCCAGAACCATTAGGTCCTGCAATGACAATTAAAACGGGTTTGCGTATTTTTGCCTCCATTAATTCAAATTGAATTTTTGTCGTTGTTCTTTAGCCTGTTTTTGCATATTGGCAAAATAACTTCTGTAAGCTTCTTCGTTTTCTCTGTTGTATAATTTTCTGAAACGTGCAAGAAAATCTTGTTTTTTTATAAAACTTGCATAATAAGCAAGGCAATTGAGGCTCTTTTGCAATCTTTTTGGGCTTTCCTTGCAACCTTTATGTATCTTCTTACGTCTAACCATCAGATTTCCGAAACAGAACGGTATTCGGTTTATCACGTATTTAGAAACATAAAATAGAAATGAATATGAAGAAATTTGGTATTTGGGCGGTGGCTACCGCTTTATTCTTTGCCCCAATGGGCTTGAGTTCTTGCAGTATGGGATCTTCTGCCAGTGAAATGAAGGGAAGTCTAAACTTTACGCAGGATGATTTGACCGAGAAGCCTTTTAAGGCAATCGACGTGGATGTGATAGCCGATGTTTATTATACTCAGAACGACGGCAATGAATGCAGCGTGAAGATGGATTACTCTGCCATCAAGGACCAGGAGTTTGTAAAGAAACTGAAGGAGAAACTCAAGGTGGTATACCGGGATGGAGAAGTGAAGATAGGATTGAACGGAAGACTGAACGTGCCTTCTTCATGTAACGGTGATAATAAGAGACTGAAGATTTATATCACAAGTCCTGACCTGGTGAAGATTACGAGAGAAGGTGTGGGTTCTTTCCGTGCCAAGACGATTAATAGCGACAGACTGGAAATCGATAACGAGGGTGTAGGTGCTGTCAAGATTGGGAAGATTCTTTCCAACAAACTGGAGATAACCAACGAGGGTGTTGGCTCGGTAAATATTGATGATGTGGCTGGAGATGATATGAACATTGATAACGAAGGCGTAGGCTCGGTGAAAATCTCTAAGATTGAGATGGGAAGTGTGAAACTGGATAATGAGGGCGTAGGCTCTGTTAATCTGGGAATGTTTAAGGGCGGCAGTCTGATTATCAAGAATGAAGGCGTGGGCAGCGTGAAAGCCAAGGTTGACTGCCAAAGTGTAAACGCTACATCCGAGGGTGTTGGCGGAGTTAACTTGAGCGGTGTAACCCGTCAGTACAATAAGAAAAAAGGCGGAATCGGAGGAATTTCTGATGGCGGATTGACTGTAAGAAAGTAACGTAAGTTGTTGAAAAACAGAATATAAAGTGGTTAATGATTAACTGCGGAAAATTTTCAAAAATTCATTTTGAAAATTTTCCGCAGTTAAGAAATTCGTAATTAGAAGTCCCACTTTACACCGAGGCAAGGGCGAACCATCCAGCCGGCATTGCTGCCGAAGTTGTGGCTGATTTCTACCTCGCTACCTACGCTCAGGTTCTCGCAGCCGAAGTGCTGACCTACATTGTACCAGAGCTGTGGCTCTGTAGTGAAGACGGTGTGCTCAGCAGTGGTTTTGGCCATGAGATTGCCGTCATTGTCCTTGATGAGGTTGCCGTCATTGTCTTTGAGGAATTCTTTCACGTTTCCGTGCTTGTCAAGCATACTTACGTGATTCTCCCACCAGAAATCTGCGAAACCGCTAAAGTTCAATCCCTTTAATCCAAAGATGTCTTTGCATCCCCAAACAGCAGTAAACTGCATTGGCACGTTCTGGTCGGTCTTGCGGATAGTCTTGTAGAGTGCCTGGAGTGTCAAGGTGTTCTTGAAACTCTTGTCGTGCATGAAATACTCCACACCGAAGAGCCAGGCATTGTTGATAGGGTAGTTCTTGGTAATACCACCATTATACTCTACGTGGAGGCTCCAGTTCTTCATTGGGCTGTTCTGCCAGAAGTTCAATGCACGTGAAATCTCAGTATAGGTTCCACCCTGTGCCACGTTTGGACTGCTGGTGTCCATCTTGTCGTAATTGAAGTCGTGGTCTACAAAGAAATAGGTGTTACCCCATTTGTCCTGCTTGAACATTTCGAGTGTGAGGGTAACAAACTTGCGGTCACTGCCGAAGTCGTAGAAAACTTGGGCGTTGGTCTGTGCTAAAGTTTTGCTCGCAGGGAGCAACGCAAGTGCCATGAGCAGTAGGCTTTTCATCTTTTTCATAAATTTTTTCTTTTCTTTATTATTTATTAAATGAAACAAAAAACTGCGGACGGAAGGCCCGCAGTTTGTAATTATATTTATCCGTAACGATTAGTATGCAAAGAGAGGGTAATCCTTCATTGTAGCATTCACCTTTTCGCGAACGCGGGCAATGACCTTCTCGTCCTCAGGAGCATTCAGAACCTCCTCGATGAGTTCGGCAATGAGGTGCATCATATCTTCCTTGGCGCCACGTGTGGTCATGGCTGCTGTACCCAGGCGGATACCTGATGTCTGGAAGGCAGAACGGCTGTCGAATGGAACCATGTTCTTGTTGACTGTGATGTCGGCTGCAACCAGCGCATTCTCAGCGACTTTTCCTGTAAGGTCTGGATATTTACTTCGGAGGTCTACGAGCATAGAATGGTTGTCTGTACCACCGCTCACGATACCAAATCCGCGACCGATGAGGTCATCTGCGAGTACGGCAGCATTCTTCTTTACCTGAGTAGCATACTCCTTCCATGAAGGCTGCAGATTCTCATTGAAGGCTACCGCCTTGGCAGCGATGACGTGCTCCAGCGGACCACCCTGCTGACCTGGGAATACGGCAGAATTCAAGAGCATGCTCATCTTCTTAACCTCGCCCTTCTTGGTAGTCAAACCCCATGGGTTGTCAAAATCTTTGCCCATCAGGATGATACCGCCACGAGGACCACGAAGGGTCTTGTGAGTAGTAGAAGTAACGATGTGCGCATACTTCAATGGGTTGTCGAGCAGACCGGCTGCAATCAGACCTGCAGGGTGAGCCATATCAATCATGAGGAGAGCGCCTACCTCATCGGCAATTTTGCGCATGCGGGCGTAATCCCACTCGCGGCTGTAAGCGCTACCACCACCGATAATCAGTTTTGGTTTGTGCTCAAGAGCCAGTTTCTCCATCTCGTCGTAGTCTACACGGCCTGTTTCCTTGTTCAGGTTGTAACCGATAGGGTTGTAGAGAATACCGGATGTATTGACGTGGCTACCATGAGAGAGGTGGCCGCCGTGGTCGAGGTTCAAGCCCATGAAGGTATCACCTGGCTTCAATACGGCAAGCAGAACAGCAGCGTTAGCCTGTGCACCAGAGTGAGGCTGTACGTTGGCATACTCAGCACCGAACACCTTCTTTACACGCTCGATGGCGAGGTTCTCTACGATGTCAACTACCTGGCATCCGCCATAATAACGCTTGCCTGGCAGACCCTCGGCATACTTGTTAGTAAGGTAAGAACCCATAGCGTTCATCACCTCGTCACTCACGAAATTCTCAGAAGCGATAAGCTCCATACCCTTCAGCTGGCGCTGATGTTCTCTTTCGATTAAGTCGAAAATCTCTTGATCTTTTACCATTTCCCTTTACTTTTTATGGTTGATGTTTAATGAAATCGGATGCAAAAATAAGCAATATCTCTCAAACTACCAAATAAATCGTAACATTTTGAGTGATATTGCTTACTTTTTGTTATAAACTACCTGTTTTTATTATTTGCAGAGCTCTACTTTGCCCAATTGCTGCTCTTTGTCGCAGTAGTGGCAACGTACGATACCGAGCACTTTGTCTACGGTATGGAAGAGGGTCTGCATAGGCTCGTTGTTGGTGATGCACTTAGGGTTGTTGCACTTTACGATGCCCTTCAATGTATCAGGAGTCTTGACAGTCTTCTTCTCTACGATTTCGTAGTCTTTGATGATACTTAGTCCAATGTTAGGCGCAACGACAGAGAGTCGGTTGATTTCCTCATCGGTAAAATACTTGTTGGCAACCTTGATGATGCCCTTCTTGCCAATCTTCTTGCTTGGCAGGTTGTAGCCGATAGTAACAGGAGTCTCCATCTTCTCCAACTGGAGCAGATTTACTACCTGATAGGTCTTTTCGGCTGGTATATGGTCGATTACGGTACCGTTCTCGATAGCCGCAACCACTAATTGACTTTTATTGTTTGCCATAATTAATCACTAATAATTAATCACTAATTAATAATCACTAAACACTACCCAATAATGGTCTTATCGTTCTTCACATCATCGAGCGAAATGCCGAGGCAGTGGCAGAAGATAGCCTCACGTGCATAGAGACCGTTCTGAGCCTGCTGGATATAGTATGCATGTGGATCATCATCTACATCGTAAGCAATCTCGTTCACGCGTGGCAGCGGATGCATAATCTTCATGTTTTCCTTCGCCTTGCAGAGCATGTCGCGCTTCAGGATATACACGTTCTTTACGCGTTCATACTCCATCAGGTCGCTGAAACGCTCCTTCTGTACACGGGTCATGTAGAGGATGTCGGCACCTGCAATCACATCTTCGTTAAAGTCCTCGTGCTCAACATATTTGATGTTGTGCTCCTTGCAGTAGAGTTTATACTCTTCTGGCATGGCGAGTTCCTTAGGTGCGATGAAATGGAAGGTAGGATTGAAGTGGCGCATAGCTGTGATAAGTGAGTGAACGGTGCGGCCATATTTGAGGTCACCCACAAGATAGATGTTTAAGTTCTCCAGGGTACCCTGGGTCTTGTAGATAGAGTAGAGGTCGAGCAGGCACTGTGAAGGATGCATGTGAGCGCCGTCGCCTGCATTTACGATAGGCACTGGTGCTACCTCACTGGCATACTGGGCTGCTCCCTCGATGAAATGGCGCATGGCGATTACATCGGCATAGTTGCTTACCATCAGGATGGTATCCTTGAGGGTCTCACCCTTGGTGGTGCTGGATGTCTTGGCATCAGAGAAACCAATGACACGGGCACCAAGACGGTTGGCAGCGGTTTGGAAACTGAGTTGGGTACGAGTAGATGGCTCGAAGAAAAGGGTCGCTACGACCTTTCCCTTCAACAACTCCCTGTTCGGGTGCTTTTCGAACTCTTGCGCCATTTCCAGGAGGTACATGATTTTTTCCTTGGAAAGGTCTGCAATGGTCACAAAATTATGTTTTTCCATTTGAAATATGATTGAATGTTCTAAAATCGCCCCCAAAGTTACATAAAAAATCTGATTTATGTGCGATAAGTCAAAACTTTTATGTAATTTTGCACAAATATTTAAAGAAATAGTGATGAGAAAGCGATTTATACATATTTTATGGGCTGTTTTCGGCACCGGAATACTCACGGTAGTTCTTGCCTTTGTTGCCATCTGGTTTGGAATGATTGGCTACATGCCCGACATCGAGGATCTGCAGAATCCTATCAACAGATTTGCCACCCAGGTTTACTCTGCCGATGGCAAGGTGCTTGGTACGTGGAACCTGAACAAGGAGAACCGTATCGTGATTCCTTACAAGAAAATGTCACCTTATTTAATAAAGGCACTGGTGGCTACTGAGGATGAGCGATTCTATGAGCATTCAGGTATCGACTTCCGTGCACTGGGACGTGCCATCGTCAAGCGTGGTATTCTGGGACAGACTAATGCGGGTGGTGGAAGTACCATCACGCAGCAGCTCGCCAAGCAGCTTTATTCTGAGAAGGCAGGCAGTACGATGGAACGATTGTTGCAGAAGCCGATAGAGTGGGTGATTGCGGTGAAGCTGGAGCGCTATTATACCAAAGAGGAGATTCTGGCTCTCTATCTCAATTACTTCGATTTCCTGCACAATGCTGTAGGAATCAAGACGGCGGCCAATACCTATTTTAATAAGGAACCGAAGAATCTGACCCTCTGTGAGTCGGCAACGCTCATCGGACTGTGCAAGAATCCGTCGCTCTTCAATCCGGTTCGCTATCCGGAGAGAGCAAGGGAGCGCAGAAATGTGGTTCTTTCGCAGATGGTGAAGGCGGGATATCTGAGCCGGAGCGAGTATAGCCAGTATGCTGCTGAGCCACTGACACTCAATTTCCACCGTACCGACCATAAGGATGGTTCGGCTACTTATCTGCGTGAGTTCCTACGCCAGTATATGATGGCTAAGCGTCCGGAGCGCAGTGATTATCCATCCTGGAACCGTGCCCAGTTTGTGGTGGATTCTACCCAGTGGGAGAATGATCCGCTCTATGGATGGTGCAACAAGAACTATAAGAAGGATGGTTCGCCATATAATGTATACAGTGATGGACTGAAGGTGTTTACAACTATCGATAGCCGTATACAGCAGTATGCGGAAGAGGCTATGTATCAGCATGTAGCCCGCTATCTGCAGCCTCGCTTCAGTGCGGAGATCGCCCGCAAACCAAGCTCGCCATACAGCGATAAGCTGACACCGAAACAGATTAAGAGTATACTGAACCGCAGTATCACCCAGAGTGAGCGTTACCGTACGATGAAGGCTGCGGGATATTCTGAGGATGAAATCAAGGCGGCATTCCGCAAGAAGCAGGAAATGACCGTATTTACCTATCATGGTGATATTGATACGCTGATGAGTCCGCTCGATTCTATCCGTTATTACAAGAGTTTTCTGCGTAGCGGTTTTATGAGCATGGATCCTAAAACGGGTGCTGTGAAGGCGTATGTGGGTGGATTGGATTATACTCATTTCATGTATGATATGGTGAGTCTGGGACGCCGGCAGGTGGGTTCTACCATCAAGCCATTTCTTTACAGTCTGGCGATGTCTAACGGCTTCCAGCCTTGCGATCTGGCGCCTAACCGTCAGCAGACCTATATGGTGGCAGGTCGTCCGTGGACACCTCGCAATGCCAACCATTCACGTGCCGGACAGATGGTACCGCTGAGTTGGGGATTGGCACAGAGTAGCAACTGGGTGAGTGCTTATCTGATGAGTAAGCTCAATCCGCAGCAGTTCGTACAGATGTTGCGCGACTTCGGCATCAACAGTCCTGATATCCATGCATCCATGAGTCTCTGTCTGGGACCATGTGAGGTAAGTGTCAGCGAGATGGTGAGCGCTTATACCGTATTTGCCAACCACGGCATCCGTACTGCTCCAATGTTTGTGAGCCGTATCGAGGATAATGAAGGTAATACGATTGCTACCTTCCAGCCACGTATGAACGAGGTGATCAGTGCCGATAATGCCATGAAGATGCTTACCATGCTGATGGGCGTTGTGGATAATGGTACGGCAGGAAGACTGCGCTACCGTTATAACCTGGAAGGGCAGATTGGCGCCAAGACCGGTACTACTAATAATAACAGCGATGGTTGGTTTATCGGCTTTACTCCACAACTCGTAAGTGGCTGCTGGGTAGGTGGTGAGGAGCGTGATATCCACTTCGATTCCATGAGTATGGGTCAGGGCGCTACCATGGCTTTGCCTATCTTGGCGATATTCATGAAGAAGGTTTATGCCGACCCGTCGCTGGGTATCAGTCCTGCTATCAAGTTCGATTTGCCGGAAGACTACAATCCTTGTTCCCGCAAGGCTGCCGAACAGGATGACTTTGAGGAAGTAGGAACTGGCAGTATCGACGAAGTTTTCGAATAAAAATCAAGGCATTCGCCATTTTTGCATGTATTTATTTTAAATAGTGCAAAAATGGCGAATGTTATTTGTTTATATGCATTTTTTTTTGTATTTTTGCAGAGTTTTAGAACATGCATAGCCCGAATGATGTTTCTTCGGGTTTTTCAAAATAGAAATAAAATAAAAAATCATTATAATGAACGTTTCATACAAATGGCTTAAAGAATACGTCGATTTCGATTTGACACCACAGGAGACTGCGGACGCGTTGACCTCTTGCGGACTCGAAGTTGGCGCTTTGGAAGAAGTTCAGTCTGTCAAGGGCGGACTGAAAGGTCTCTATGTTGGTAAAGTATTGACATGCGAGGAGCATCCTAATAGTGATCACCTCCATGTTACAACCGTTGACTTGGGTAAGGGCGAACCTCAGCAGATTGTCTGTGGTGCTCCTAACGTTGCTGCAGGTCAGAAGGTTATCGTGGCTGATTTGGGCTGCGTGCTTTACGATGGCGACCAGAGTTTTACCATCAAGAAGAGCAAACTCCGCGGTGTAGAGAGTTTGGGTATGATCTGTGCTGAGGATGAGATTGGTGTAGGTACCTCTCACGACGGCATCATCGTACTCCCTGAAGATGCTCCGGTAGGTCAGCCTGCTGCTGAGTATTATCACCTGGAGAGCGACTGGCTCATCGAGATTGATATCACAGCCAACCGTGCTGATGCGCTCGGTCACTGGGGTGTAGCCCGCGACCTGTATGCCTGGTTGAAGCAGAATGGCTACAAGACAAGCTTGCATCGCCCATCTTGCGATGAGTTTGTGGTAGACAACGAGGATCTTCCTATCGATGTTGAAATCCAGAATACTGAGGCTTGCAAGCGTTATGCCTGTGTAAGCATCACCGGTTGTGAGGTGAAGGAAAGTCCTAAGTGGTTGCAAGATAAGCTAAACATCATCGGCTTGCGCCCTATCAACAATATCGTGGATATCACCAACTACATCATGATGGCATACGGCCAGCCATTGCACTGCTTCGATGCAGACATGGTTACCGGTCATAAGATTGTAGTTCGTACCCAGCCAGAGGGCACCAAGTTTGTTACTCTCGATGGCGAGGAGCATACCTTGGGTGAGCACGACCTGAGCATCTGCAATGCTGAGGAGCCTATGTGTATCGCCGGTATCTTCGGCGGTAAGGGTTCTGGTACTTACGAGACAACCAAGGATGTAGTCTTGGAGAGTGCTTACTTCCATCCTACATGGATCCGCAAGAGCGCTCGCCGTCATGGTTTGAGCACAGATGCCAGCTACCGTTTTGAGCGTGGTGTAGATCCAAACGGACAGATTTATGCTTTGAAGCAGGCTGCCATCCTCTGCAAGCAGTTGGCTGGCGGCAAGATTTCCATGCAGATCAAGGATGTATATCCAGAGCCAATACAGGATTTCCCTGTTCGCCTGAACTATGAGTATGCGCATCGCCTCATCGGTAAGGAGATTGGTGCTGAGACCATCAAGAACATTGCCACATCTCTCGAGATGAAGATTGTGAAGGAGGATGCTGAGGGTATCGACCTCCTGGTTCCTGCTTATCGTGTAGACGTTCAACGTCCTTGCGACGTGGTAGAGGATATTCTCCGTATCTACGGATATAATAATGTGGAGATTCCAACCCAGTTGAAGAGCTCCCTGACTGTTCAGGGCGATGAGGACAAGGCTTATCACAGCCAGAACCTCGTGGCAGAGCAGTTGGTAGGCGAGGGCTTCATGGAGATTCTCAACAACTCTCTGAGCAAGGCCAGCTACTATACCGACTTCGACCTCAACAAGTATCCTAACGAGACAACCGTGAAGGTGATGAACCCATTGAGTGCTGATCTCGGTGTGATGCGCCAGACGATGCTGTTCGGTGGTTTGGAGAGCGTGGTTCGCAACATCAACCATAAGAGCCAGAACCTGAAGTTCTTCGAGGTGGGTAACACCTATATATACAATAAGGAGAAGTGGAGCGAGGAGAGTCCTATCAAGGCTTACTCTCAAGAGGCTCACATGTCACTCTTCATCACCGGTAAGCGCGTAGAGGGCAGTTGGGCTCATGCTGATGAGCAGAGCAACATCTACGAGCTGAAGGCTGTGGTAGAGAATATTCTCCGCCGTGTGGGTATGCCACAGAACAACGTGGTTATCAAGCACAGCGACAATAACATCTTCTCTAAGGGCGTAAATTACGAGACCCGTGCCGGAAAGGTATTGGTAGAACTGGGTATCCTGAGCCTGAAGTTGAAGAAGGCATTCGATATTGAACAGGATGTATTCTATGCTGATATCCACTGGGATAACCTGATGAAGGCAGTGAAGAAGGTGAACCTTACTTACACTGACATCAGCAAGTATCCTTCAGTGAGCCGCGACCTTGCATTGCTCGTAGACAAGAATGTAGAGTTCGCTCAGATTGAGCAGATTGCCCGCCAGACAGAGAAGAAACTTCTGAAGAGCGTTGTTCTCTTCGATGTTTACGAGGGTGAGCATTTGCCAGAGGGCAAGAAGAGTTATGCCGTTAACTTCATCCTGCGAGATGAGGAGAAGACTCTGAATGATAAGCAGATAGATGCTATCATGAAGAAGCTCATAGCCAACCTTACAGGCAAGCTCAATGCAGAATTGAGATAATGCAGAAGGTGCTCAGTGCAGAATTAAGATAATATTATAAACAAACGATAAACATTTAAAATTTTATTCCAATGGGAAGAGCATTTGAATATCGTAAAGCTACAAAGCTGAAAAGATGGGGCCACATGGCCAAGACATTTACTAAGTTGGGTAAGCAGATTGCTATTGCTGTGAAGGCAGGCGGTCCAGAACCAGAGAATAACCCATCATTGCGTGCTATCATCGCTAACTGTAAGCGTGAGAACATGCCTAAGGATAACATCGCTCGTGCCATCAAGAACGCTTGTGGCAAGGATACCAGCGATTACAAGGAAGTAACATACGAGGGATATGGCCCTCACGGAGTGGCTGTCTTCGTTGATACTCTGACAGACAACACTACACGTACTGTTGCTGACGTTCGTTCTATCTTCAACAAGTTCAGCGGAAACTTGGGTACAACAGGTTCTCTGTCTTTCCTCTTCGACCACAAGGCTGTGTTCACATTCAAGAAGAAGGAAGGTCTGGATATGGATGAGATGATTCTCGACCTGATCGACTACGGCGTAGAAGATGAGTTTGATGAGGATGAGGAGAGCAACGAAATCACAATCTATGGTGCTCCTACAAGCTTCGGCGAAATTCAGAAGCATCTGGAGGCTGAGGGTTTCGAGGTAACTGGTGCTGAGTTCACTTACATTCCTAACGATTTGAAGGATGTAACTCCTGAGGAGCGCGAAACTATCGACAAGATGGTTGAGAAGTTGGAAGAGTTTGACGATGTTCAGACTGTATATACCAACATGAAGCCAGAAATTCCTGCAGACGCAGAATAAGCATTATGTTGCAGCAAGACAAACAGGATAAGTTGCAGAAGGTAACTTATCAGACTCATGGCACCTGCTCAAAATACATCTGCATCAGTATAGATGAAGATGGAAATGTACAGGATGCCCAGTTCATCGGAGGCTGCGATGGCAATACCAAGGGCGTTTGTGCTTTGATTAAAGGCATGAAGGCAAAGGAGGTCATCGCCCGACTGAAGGGTATCACTTGTGGCAATAAGCCTACAAGCTGTCCAGACCAGTTGGCGACAGCTTTGCAGGAAATGGGATATTAAGAGTATTTTAGGCACGGATTACTATAGTGATCCGTGCCTTTTCTACTACTGGTACTCCGTGTCTTTTCTAATACTTGAAGGTATCATCCAGCAACACCTCCTTCGGGTTCTTAGCCGAATGATATACGAAACGGAAGGTGAAATGCTCTTCCTTATATTTCTTCAGGCCAGGGTTGTTGTCCAGGGCTTCCTTCTGAATCTTATGGAGTTTATCCTTGTTGGCATCAATCGCCTTCTTGTTATCTGCCTTGTTTCTCAAAGAGATATAGTATGTATATATCTTCTTGGTTTTATCAAATGCAGCACTGTCAGTCCTGGCGTCGTTGACGTATGGAGTAGGACAGTACTTTTCAGTATATTCCTTGGCTTCACGAGCCGCTTTGTCCTCCAGACTTTCTGTACAAGAAACGAGCAAAGAAGCAAAAATACCGATGTAAATCAACTTTTTCTTCATGATTTTTCTATATTTTATCTAAAAATCTCTATTATTTTCAATATTTTGTGCAAAGATACGAAAAAAAATACTATCTTTGCACTCTAAAGAGAGAAAATTATATGGAGAATATAAATAAAATAAGAAATTTCTGCATTATTGCACATATAGACCATGGTAAAAGTACCTTGGCAGACCGACTTCTGGAGAAGACTCAGACCATCAAGATTACTGAAGGACAGATGCTTGACGATATGGATTTGGAAAGAGAACGTGGTATCACGATCAAGAGTCACGCTATCCAAATGGAATATAAGGCAAAGGATGGACAGACCTATATCCTGAATCTTATCGATACTCCGGGACATGTTGACTTCTCATACGAAGTTTCCCGTTCCATCGCTGCTTGCGAGGGAGCACTGCTGGTTGTTGACGCAACTCAAGGCGTTCAGGCACAGACCATTTCAAACCTCTATATGGCTATCGAACACGACCTGGAGATTATTCCGGTAATCAATAAGATAGATATGCCTTCAGCTATGCCTGAAGAGGTAGAAGATGAAATTGTAGACCTGATCGGTTGTAAGCATGAAGATATTCTCCGTGCTTCAGGTAAGACCGGTGAGGGTGTAGAAGATATACTGGAAGCTGTTGTTAATCGTGTTCCTGCTCCGGTAGGAGACGAGAAGGCACCGCTTCAGGCTTTGATTTTCGACTCTGTATTCAACTCTTTCCGCGGTATCATCGCCTATTTCAAGATAGAGAATGGCGTGATCCGTAAGGGAGATAAGGTGAAGTTCTTCAATACCGGCATGGAATATGATGCTGATGAAATCGGTGTATTGAAGATGGATATGATTCCACGCCAGGAATTGGGTACCGGTGAGGTAGGTTATATCATCTCGGGTATCAAGAATGCTACCGAGGTAAAGGTGGGTGATACCATTACTCATATCGCCCGTCCTTGCGACAAGGCGATTGCGGGTTTCCAGGAAGTGAAACCTATGGTCTTTGCCGGTGTTTATCCTATCGATCCTAGCGATTACGAGAATCTGCGAGCATCGCTCGAAAAACTGCAGCTCAATGATGCTTCATTGACTTTCTCGCCAGAGAGTTCTGTGGCTTTGGGCTTCGGTTTCCGTTGCGGATTCCTCGGATTGCTCCACATGGAAATCGTACAGGAGAGACTGGACCGTGAGTTTAATATGGATGTCATCACTACCGTACCTAACGTATCTTATATGGTATACGACAAGCAGGGCGGTGTGAAAGAGGTTCACAATCCTTCCGGATTGCCAGACCCAACGCTGATAGACCATATTGAGGAACCATATATCCGGGCAACCATCATTACGGCTACCAATTATATTGGACCAATCATGAAACTCTGTCTGGATAAACGAGGCGAACTCATCAATCAGGAATATGTGAGTGGAAACCGTGTAGAGCTCCACTTCATGTTGCCATTGGGAGAAATCGTCATCGACTTCTATGACAAGCTGAAGAGTATCTCCAAGGGATATGCTTCGTTCGACTATCATATCGATTCATTCCGTCATTCCGACCTGGTGAAGCTCGATATCCTGTTGAATGGAGAGCCTGTAGATGCATTGAGTACTTTGACTCACCGCGATAACTCTGTGAGCTTCGGCCGCAGAATGTGCGAGAAGTTGAAGGACCTCATACCTCGTCAGCAGTTCGATATTGCTATCCAGGCAGCTATCGGTGCCAAGATTGTGGCACGTGAGACTGTTAAGCAGGTGCGCAAGGATGTTACTGCCAAATGTTATGGTGGTGACGTGAGCCGTAAGCGCAAGTTGCTTGAGAAGCAGAAGAAGGGTAAGAAGCGCATGAAGCAGATTGGTAATGTGGAAGTTCCACAGAAAGCTTTCCTGGCTGTGCTCAAACTCGACTAATTAATATAAGTATAAAGGAAAAGGAGGTTAAGTATTATGGCAGACTTTAAAGTAATTACCCCTAAGCGTGATATTGCGCGCGAACTGGCGCGTAAATATAGTACGATGACTCATGATGAACTCGATGTGGTGGAAGATATCCTTGAGCCTATCAAGTATGGCAAGGGCGAGATGATCTTGCCTGAAGGTGAACAGTGCATGGGTATCTCGTACATCGAGAAGGGATTGGTGCGCCAATTTTACTTTAAGAATGGCAAGGAGGTGACCGAACATCTGGGTGTGGATCATTCCATCTTTATGTGCATTGAGAGCCTCTTTAAGGAAGAGCCTACACGCTTGCAGGTAGAAGCTTTGGAGCCTACTCTGGTGTATATGCTACCGAAGAAGAAGCTGGAGGCGGCTGCTATGCGTAATGTTAATATCCAGATGCTTTATCGTAAAATATTGGAAGAGAGTTTGATTCAGTCTCAGATTCATGCCGATCTGATGCGATTTGAGTCGGCACCTAATAAATATAAGCGCCTGTGCGAAATGAGCCCACAGGTGGTTCTGCGTGCTCCGCTCACCTATATCGCAAGTTATCTGCAGATGACTCCGGAAACGCTGTCCAGAATCCGCTCGAATACTATATTATAATTTATAAAAAATGGTGTGACTTCAAAACCGAAGTCACACCATTTTTTTATTTCATAATACAGGTTCGCGAGTCCGTAAGGCGGAACAGGAGAAACGTCTAGCGGATTTGCGAGCCTGTCACCCTCTTACTTTACTCTGCCGTATAGAGGAATCGCTTGATGCTCTTCTTAGGAGTTTTTTCAAACTCATCTTCATGTATACGTATTTCTGATACTTTGCTGTAAGCAGGAATCATGGTGTTGAGCTCCTGGCGGTTCTGCTCCATGACATCTGCCAGTTCGTTGGTACCGAGATTCAGGGTCTGAGCTTCATCATAGTCTGGGTGAACCAGAGCAATGAGCTTGTCGCCCTTCTGTACAACCACGCTTTCCGCTACCAGGGCCAAAGAGTTGAGCTTATCCTCAATCTCCTCAGGGTAGATATTCTGACCGTTTGCGCCGAGCAGCATGTTCTTGCTACGACCCTTGATGAAGACGTTGCCGTCACCATCCATGGTTCCGAGATCGCCTGTATGATACCATCCGTTCTCGTCAATGGTCTGCTTGGTAGCTTCCTCATTCTTATAGTAACCCAACATTACGTTAGGACCCTTGGCAAGGATTTCGCCCGGTACATTCTCAGGATCAGGACTATCGATGCGGACCATCATGTGGAGGGCAGCCTTACCGCAAGAGCCCGGTACGAAGTTTTTGTAATCCTCGTAGCAGATGATAGGGGCACATTCTGTTGCGCCATATCCCACGGTATATTTGAAACCTACGCTATGGAGGAAACTTTCCACTTCCTGGTTAAAGGCTGCACCACCAATAATCACCTCGTAGAAGTTGCCACCGAAGGCATTGGATACCTGATCGCATATCTTCTCCTTCACCTTCTTGCTGATCACAGGCATGTGGAGCAGCATACGCATGCGGTTGTTCTGGATCTTAGGGAATACCTTCTTGCGGATAATCTTCTCGATAACCAGAGGTACAGATATAATGACGGCTGGCTTGATGCGGCCGAATGCCTCGGCAATGATGGCTGGACTAGGGATGCGGGTGAGATAGAAGATGTGGCAGCCCTTGATGAATTCGAAGATAAATTCAAACGCCATGCCGTACATGTGGGCCATCGGCAGGATACTGATGATAGAATCTCCCGGCTTGATCTTCTTACCCAGTACGTCCTCAGCAAAATCTGCATTGCCCCAGAGTGCACGGTATGGAACCATTACTCCCTTGGAGAAACCGGTAGTTCCGCTGGTATAGTTGATCATAGCCAACTCATCCGGATTCTGTTCCATATAGTAGTTGACATGGTTTTTGCGGAAGTACTTAGGATACTTGATACCGAACATCTCGTTGAGGTGTTCGCGCGCATAAGTCAACTTGTCGGTACGTGAAACGACAAGTGAATAATCCGGTATATAGATGATGCCTTCAAGACCTGGCATCTTCGTTGCATCAATCTGTGTAGCTACAACATCACCCACAAAGAGCAGTTTGGCATCGCTGTGGTTTACGATGTTGTGAATCTGGTCTGGCATGAATTCATGCAGGATAGGTACGGCAATGGCACCATAGGTAAGGGTAGCAAGGAATGCTACAGCCCAGTTTGCGCTATTTCGACCGCAAAGTGCTATCTTGTCGCCCTTTACTACACCAGAGTTCTCAAACATGATGTGTAGCTTCTCAATTTTGCGTGCTACATCATGGTACTGCAAGGTTGCTCCCTTGTAGTCTGTCAGAGCATCCATATCCCAATGGTCTACGATGCTCTTTTGGATTAGTGCGTTAAAACTTGGAATCTCCATATTCTTGTTATTTAACGATTTGCTTTTTTATATTTTTCTCGTACTGAAGTCCGTTTGCTGATGATAGACCTTATCTGCTGATGGTCTGTCAGCAGATAGGGCCTGTCTCTAGATTGCGTTCTGATAGAGGTAACGCTTGATAGACTTCTTGGCTGTCTTTTCAAATTCCTGATTATGAAGTTTGATGCGTGACACCTTTGCGAAGCTAGGTATCTGCATGTTCAGTTCCTTGCGGTTCTGCTCCATGATGTTCTCCAGGTCTTCGTCTGTAAAGCCGAGGTTGTTAACTTCTTCCATATCCGGATGAACTAGAGCTACCAGCTTGTCATCGCTCTGTATTACGATGCTCTCGTTGACCATAGCCATGGAGTTGAGCTTGTCCTCAATCTCTTCCGGATAGATGTTCTGTCCGTTAGGTCCCAGCAGCATGTTCTTGCTTCTGCCTCTTATGAAGATATGTCCGTCGGCGTCCATCGTTGCCAGGTCGCCTGTATGGAACCATCCGTCTTTATCTATTACGGCATCTGTTGCCTCCTGGTTCTTGTAATAGCCCTTCATCACATTGATGCCGCGGCAAACCAGTTCACCGGCTACGTTCTCCGGGTCATCGCTCAAAACCTTTACCTCCATGTGCTTCACGGCAACACCACAGCTTCCTGCCACATAGTTGTCCTGATGGGCAAAGGTGATAAGTGGAGCAGTCTCAGTGGTACCATATCCCATTGCGATAGGGAAACCTACGCTGATGAAGAAGTTCTCTATCTCCTTGTTGAGCGGAGCACCACCCACAACAACCTCGTAAGGACGTTCGCCAAACTTTCTCAATACAAACTCGCGAACCTTCTCCTTGATGCGCTTATTGATGACAGGCATGTTCATCAGCAGTCGTGCACGGTTGGTTTGGATATGTGGGAATACTTCCTTTCTTACAATCTTGTCTACTACAAGCGGCACCGCATAGAGGATGTCTGGCTTGATTTCTGACAACGCCTCTGAGATGAGCGTTGGGCTCGGCAGACGGGTAAGGAAGAAGATATGGTTACCCAATACTATATTGAAGAGAAATTCTGTCATGAGTCCATACATGTGAGCCATCGGAAGGGTAGAAAGGATGTTGCTGTTCTTACCTATATTTGGTTTCACTGAATCAATGAGGTAGTCAAGATTACCCCAAAGTGCTCTGTATGGGAGCATCACACCTTTTGAGAAACCGGTAGTTCCACTGGTATAGTTGATCATCGCCAGTTCTTCAGGATCGTCTACGTGATACTTCACGTGTTCTGGTCTGAAATACTTAGGATATCTGTGTCCGAACATTGCATTGAGGTTCTCGCGCGCATAAGTCAGTTTCTCAGAGCGCGAGATGACAAGCGAATTGTCCGGAAGATAGATGATTCCTTCCAGCGAAGGCATCTCCTCTGGTGTTATCTCTGTAGCTACCACGTCACCAACGAACAGAAGTTTGCTTTCGCTGTGGTTCACGATGTTGTGAATCTGCTCAGGCTTAAATTCGTTCTGTATAGGTACGACAATGGCTCCGTAAGTAATAATGGCCAGGAAGGCTACTGCCCACTGGCTACTATTTCTTCCGCAGACGGCAATCTTGTCGCCCTTCTTTACATCGCTGTTTTCGAACAGGATGTGTAGCTTCTCAATCTTTCTGGCAATATCGTGATATTGGAGGGTTGCGCCCTTGTAATCGGTGAGCGCATCCAGATTCCAATTCTTGATAATGCTGTTCTCAATATACGAGTTAAAACTTGGTATTGAATTCATTGCACAATTTACAAAATTTTGTGCAAAGATAATGAAAATAGTGCACACTGCAAAATAAAATGTGCACTATTTTCAAAAACTACATAAAATAATTAGTTTTTTTTCCTTTTTAGTCTACATATTGTGGTGTTATAGACTGTATTTTACTCATATCTCATTGATTTGGCTGGATGGATGTGAGAAATCAGGTAGCTTGGTGCTACGAGCATGAAGATACTTATCAGCAGCGTAGCAATGTTCAGGGCTATGATGGCAAGCCAGTTGAATTCTACCGGAACGGTACTTACATAATAGGTCTGTGCATCGAGTTTGATGATGCCTGTAAAGTACTGGAGGGTAAGAATGCCGAGGGCGATGGCGTTGCCCAGAAGCATACCCTTGCCGATGATGAAGACGGCAAACCACAGGAAGGTGTGGCGGATGGTCTTGTTGCGGGCACCCAATGCCTTCATTACGCCTATCATGGAGGTGCGTTCCAGAATGATGATGAGCAGACCGCTGATCATGGTGACGCCGGCTACTATCAGCATCAGACCGAGAATAATCCAGACATTCAGATCCATCAGGCTCAGCCATTGGAAGATGTTTGGATTCAGGTCCTTGATGGTAGAACTGCTGTAGGTTTCTCCATAGTGATCTACCGTGCGGTTCACCTTATTAATAATATAATCTTCAGTCTCGTTGAGCTTGTTGAAGTCGTTTACTGTCAGTTCTGCACCGCTCGTCTGGTCTTCTTCCCATCCGTTCAGCTTCACGGCAGTATAGAGATCGGTGTATACCATTACCTCATCATACTTCTTCAGGTTGGTCTGATAGATACCCTTGATGGTGAAGCGGCGCATACGCACTCCGTTGTCATCAAAGAAGTAGGCAAAGATGCGTTCTCCCGTCTTCAGCTTCAGCTTACCAGCCATCAGCTGTGAGATGAGAATCTGGTTATGACTCGCTTTGTCATCAAACTTAGGGATGCTGCCTTCGATCATGTTCTGATGGATAAAGGTAGAATCAAAATCAGGCCCTACACCTTTGAACATGACGCCCAGGAAATCGCTGTCCGTCTTCAGGATTCCCTCTTTCATGGCAAATTTCTGCACATGTTTTACGCCAGGTATCTTTTTCAGTACGTTGACCATCGAGTCGTTCATAACCACCGGATACTGGTTTTGCTGCTGCAGCGTCATGAAGTCGGCCACCTGTATATGGCTTCCGAATCCTATTACCTTGTCACGTATGGTATGCTTGAATCCGAGCACTACGCATACCGACATAATCATAATGGCGAGTCCGATAGCAACACCTGCAGTGGCTATATGAATAGCAGGGCGAGAAACTTTACGTTTATCGCCCTGATCGCTATATAATCTCTTTGCTATAAATAGAGGAAAATTCATCTTTACTTTGAATTTTGATCTTTGAACTTTATGATTAGTGAAGCTGTTGTATTCTTCACTCTTCGTTCTTCACATTCTTACAGTCCTTCGTCTTCCACTCTTCCCGGATAAGCCTCAAGTGCCTTACCCAGAACCACCAGAGCACGCTCCAGATCGTGTTTCTTCAAGACGTAAGCTACACGAACCTGATTGTGGCCGGCTCCAGGAGTCGTATAGAAACCGGAGGCTGGAGCCATCATGATGGTTTCGCCCTCGTAGTTGAATTCCTCCAGACACCAGCGGCAGAACTTTTCTGAATCATCGATAGGCAGTTTGGCTACGGTATAGAAGGCTCCCATAGGAATAGGAGAGTATACGCCCGGAATGCGGTTTAAGCCGTCTATCAGGCACTTACGGCGCTCTACATACTCATCGTATACATCGCGGTAGTACTCTTCAGGAGCGTCCAGAGAAGCTTCGGCTACAATCTGACCGATCAGTGGAGGAGAGAGACGGGCCTGGCAGAACTTCATCACCGCCTTGCGGATTTCTGCATTCTTGGTGATGAGGGCACCCACACGGATACCGCACTCACTGTAACGCTTCGAAACAGAATCGATGAGAACCGTGTTCTGCTCGATGCCTTCCAGGTGCATCGCACTGATATAAGGACTGCCGGTATAGATATACTCACGGTAAACCTCATCAGAGAAGAGATAGAGGTCGTACTTCTTCACCAAGTCACGAATCTGATTCATCTCTCTGCGGGTATAGAGATAGCCCGTAGGGTTGTTAGGGTTGCAGATCAGAATGGCACGGGTGCGCTCATTGATCAACTCCTCAAACTTCTCCACCTTAGGCAGGGAGAAACCTTCTTCTATCGTTGTGGCGATGGTACGGATCTTGGCACCCGCCGAGATGGCAAACGCCATATAGTTAGCGTAAGCAGGTTCTGGTACGATAATCTCGTCGCCAGGGTTGAGGCAGCTCATGAAAGAGAAGAGAACAGCCTCAGAACCTCCCGATGTAATGATGATATCATCGGCAGTTACGTTGATGTTGAATTTCTTATAGTAATCTACAAGCTTCTCGCGATAGCTGAGATAGCCCTGACTTGGAGAATACTCCAAGACCGTGCGGTCTATATGCTTCAAGGCATCTAGGCCACATTGAGGAGTTGGAAGGTCAGGCTGACCGATGTTGAGGTGATATACCTTTACTCCACGTTTTTTTGCTGCGGCAGCCAGAGGAGCCAACTTTCTGATAGGTGACTCTGGCATTTCAAGACCGCGTACAGATATTTCTGGCATCTTAAAATATTGTTTCTTTCTATTAATTATCCGTGTCGAAAATTGAATTCTATGACCTTTTGGTCTTTTCAATTTACGCTAATCGGCTGCAAAGATAAGAAAATTAGATGAGAATTGAGAATAACTTTCGGTTAAATTTTATTTTTTGATTAAAAACTCTTTAAATATGTCGCTCTTTGCTTTCTTTTTTATAACTTTGCACTTAATTTCAAGAAATGTTATAAGATTATACTAATTAATTAAAATAAGTAAGAAGAAAAATATGAGAAGTAGAACAAGTACATGGTTTGAGACCAAAGTGAAATATCAGAAGACAATGGAGGATGGTTCAGAAAAGGTTGTTTCTGAAGCATACGTAGTAGATGCTTTGAGCTTTACCGAGGCTGAGAGCGCCATCATCGATGAGATGTCGGTTTATGTAAGCGGCGAGTTGAAGGTGAGCGGTATCGGTAAGGCTTGCTACGGCGAAATCTTCTTCAGCGATGTGGATGATGATGATAAGTGGTATAAGGCTAAACTCCAGTTCATCACGATTGATGAGAAGAGTGAGAAGGAGAAGCGCAGCAATGTTACCTATCTTGTTCAGGCTAAGTCTCTCGCCCGTGCCCTCCGTTATATTGATGAGGTGATGGGCAAGACCATGATAGATTATGATGTGGTTGGTTTGAACGAAACCAAACTGATGGATGTATTCGAGCACCATGCTCCTAACGAGAAGAAAGAGGAGAAGAATGATGTGCCTGAATACGAGGAGCAAAAATAATTGAACTATGTATGATGTAAAAGGAAATCTCCATGAGGTGCTGGGCAGCTTGCCTGCCGGTGTCCGTCTCGTTGCTATCAGCAAGTTCCATCCCAACGAGTATATCGAGGAGGCTTATGCTGAAGGACAGCGTATCTTCGGCGAGAGTCATGAGCAGGAACTCGCCAAGAAGGTGGCTTCGCTGCCTGAGGACATCGAATGGCATTTCATAGGTCATCTGCAGACCAATAAGGTGAAGTATATCGCACCTTATATCTCGATGATTGAATCGGTAGACAGTCTGAAACTTCTAAAGGAGATTGAGAAGCAGGCTGCCAAGCACAATCGTGTGGTGAAGGTTCTTCTGGAACTTCATCTGGCTGAGGAAGATACCAAATCGGGTCTTTCTCTTGATGCTTGCCGCGAACTCCTTGAGGCAGGCGAATGGCGGGAGATGAAGCATGTGCAGATTTGTGGCATCATGATGATGGCATCTAATACAGACGATGAGCAGCAGATTGCTCAGGAGTTTGATGAGGCTGCCCAGTTCTTTGATGAGATAAAGGCCAGATATTTTGCTGATGATGATGCTTTCTGCGAGCGTAGCTGGGGTATGAGTCACGATTATCATATTGCCGTCAAGCACGGCAGCACGATGGTTCGTGTAGGTACTACCATCTTCGGTCCTAGAATATATTAAAATAATAAGAGGGTGTGTCATGTTTAATGACACACCCTCATTGTTTATATAGTTAGTATACTATCTTCTGTCCCTTGCTGGTAATATAAATCTTGCCCTTTTGTGGAACGGAAACCTTTCTGCCTTCCAGATCAAAATAGGCTGTCGGTCTGTCTTTACCGATGATGACCGAAGAGATTCCGGTAGGAGAGAAGTTCTTGAGATAATCGAAGGTTACCAGACCGGTTGCTTCATCCTTTGTGATGTTGTAGAGCGGATGACTCGTATCAACACTGTTGTTCAGGGTGATACTGGTCAGACTGTTCACCTCGTACTCTGTAGCAGAGCCCGCCTTGTAGGTTGGGAACGGGTCGTTCTGAAGACTCGTGATAATATCATTGTCGCTGACAGTTCTATTATAGCTGTTGTATACCATTCCGTCTGCAGGAACAATCATGACCCTTGGCTTACCTGTCGTGTTGTTGGGATTATCCCCCAGGTTAACCGATGGCAAATCATCGTAGTCGATGCGCCATACCAGCAATCCGTAACCCAGCGCCTCCTTGTACCATCCCTCGTTTCTGATATTCTGCAGCAGCAGGTATTCGCCCTGGCTGTTGGCTATAATCTTGTATGCATCCGATGCCTTGTCGTATGGTTCCAGCTTTATCTGCTTCGCCTCGGTATCAGAAAGGAGGGTAGGCTGTTTCCATCCTACGATGCTCTTCTCCCATGGTGAATAAGGGATAGGCTGATAGCCGTCAGCCTGATAATTGCCCGTATCCATGACGTCCCAATATTCAGGACTCTGGTTGTGCTCAGTGATTTCGTTGGTCGGATAGATGTCTGGCAAACCGAGGGTATGCGAAAATTCATGGCAGAAGAGACCGATACCATTGATGTAGTATTTGCCGTCTTGGGTATCTGCAGGCTTATTGTTCAGCTCGTTGTTAATGCCGTACCGGGATACTGTTTTCCCGTCATAGGTTCCCACTCCTACGGTACCCGATTTCGGCCAGAGACAATCGCCTGAATTACCTACGATACTTTCAGAATAGCCGGCGTAGATTACATATACGAGGTCAACATATCCGTCGCCATCGCTGTCGTAATCGGCAAAGTTAACCTTGCCGTCTACCTGCTGGCAGGCTTCCTTAATCATCTGAGGAAAGTTGGTGTCACTTCCGTCGTCACGTCCGTTCTTGCCATAATAAGCTGAATTCTTGCTTACCGTAACAGGATCCACTACATCAAACTGTGGTATAAACAGGTTATCGCTCATGTCAGCGAAATACTGCTGTACGCTGCCATAGTTCTGGCAGTAAGGCATGTCGGTGATAAACACTTCTTTATCAGCCTCAGGCATAGCTTCTCCCTTCTTTCCGTTGAGGTAATGGTTGAATGTTGCAACCGGATCCTTACTCTTGAACTTCACATCCTGAAACTGCACCAGGAGTACCAATGCCTTCGGACTTCCCTTATGAGGGAAATAGCTTGGGCTCACGGTTCCTATTTCTGAAGCTCTTGTAAGATTCTCTGAAGAGAAAGCACGGGTCTTTCGGGTGTTCAACTCTTCAGCAGTTATCTTTTCGTATTTTCCGTCTTGGGTTTCCCGCAGGGGCGTACCGTCCAGCAGCATGTAGTAGTGGAAGGTTTCGTCGCCATGCAGGGTAGCACATGCTACGGTTCCATCAGCCAGCATAATCTTGGCGATGCCCGGTTTAGCCTTTACGGCATAGAGATTGGCGATGCCCAGGAAGGCGAGCGCCAGAGAGATGATTGCCTTCTTCATAAACAGTTAGGGTAGATGGGGGATTATTTATAAAAGTATTGTCCTTTCTTCTGAGTCTGGTGACCAAACTCGATGGCGTGATGCGGACAATGGTGATAGCAGGTAAAGCAGGTGAGGCAATCCTTGTGATGCAGCCATTCCGGATATTCTCCATGACCGCCCTTGATATCACCTACAGGACAGACGTTGGCACAGATGCCGCACTTCACGCACTTGTCTTTCTCCACATGAAACCGCTTGTCGGTGATGAGCACCTTCTCAAAGAATCCGCCCACAACCTTGGTGAAGAACCAGGGGATAGGACCTTTTACCAGACGGTTCACGCCCTCTTTCCTGTCGAATATCTCTTCGCAGATAACCGCCAGTTCCTGTGCCGATTTCGATTTCTTACGAACTTCGCGCTCCTTCGGATCAACATCCATGAAAGGAAGTCCTACATAAGATTCCGGCATGATGAGTGAGTAGGAAGCAGAAACCTCCGTGATGCCCAATGTCTGAAGCGATGCATTCAGCGCAATCGTATCGTTGAGGTTTTCGATGGTGAGTCCGATGCTGTCGCCTGCAGTACAGACGCAATAGGCGAAAGGATGCTTTCTGACCATCTTCTTATTACCTTCTGTAGTAGCATCAGAAGTTATCTTCATCTTCCTGATAAACTCCCTTACAAGGCGTGGAACCCTCCAGCCATGTACGGGGAAAACGAATCCGAGCCGTTCATTCTCTTTCAGAATAAACGGCTCGGCTATATTGTGGCTTGAATCGTCCGCCCGCATATAAGGGGCGATAGGAATCAAGTCTTCGTGTGTAGCCGCTGCCAGTCTGGCTGCTGCCCACTTGGTATTTCCTGTTCCTGAGAAATAGAAAATCATGCTTACTTTTAAATATGTATTGAGCTAGATTATTTCTTTTCTGTCATAACACCTTCTATATAGAGACGTGACATTTCTACATTGCCGTTAGAACGGACGGTGATGCTCTTCTTGAAATGACCAGGGAACATGCCCTTGCCGTTATAGGTAACACTAATCTGTCCCTTCTCGCCTGGAGCGATAGGCTTCTTGGTGTAAGAAGGTATGGTACAGCCGCAGCTGGCAATAGCCTGGTTGATAATCAAAGGCTTGTTGCCCACATTGGTGAAGGTAAAGGTAGCCTTCTGTACCGGGTTTGACTCTTCGAACGAACCGAAGTTGTGTATCAGTTTGTCGAACTTAATCTCTGCCTGAGCAGATGCAGTAGCTACAAGAGCCACCAGCATAGTGAGTGTCAATATGATTCTTTTCATCTTCATATCCTTTCTTCTTTTTTATATTTTCTCTTTAATTTGTTTCTTATTTTTATTTAATTCGATGCAAAAGTACATATAAAGTTTAGTATTACGTTACTTTTTTACATTATTTAAAACAATTATGCCTTATATTTCATGTTACAGCCTTCTTTTCTGTGGAAAAGTGGGGGCGCAATACTCCTCATTATGAAGAAGTTTGCAGATTCCTGAACAAAAAATCCCCCAACCTTAATCACTTAAGATTGGGGGAGAGAGTAGAAAAATAATAAAGTATGAACAATATCAACTGAATAGAGGGCTAAATGTGGAATTTGATTTCATTCAGCCAAGCCTGAACACTGAAGCAGGGACAGGACTTGTGGACGTTCGGGAGATCACGATGACCTAGGATCTCGGCTTCGGGATAGTCTACGCACAGACTCGTCAGGAGATTCTGGAGCGACTGCTTCTGAGCCTTCGTACGGGTATCTGCCGGATTGCCGTCGGCGTCGAGACCGCCTTCGTAACAGATGCCGATACTGTGTGCATTGAAATGGCGGGCGTGGGCGCCGATTTCTGACTCGGGACGGCCGGGATAGATGACGCCGTCTTTCGTGATGTAATAGTGATAACCGATGCTGCGGAAACCACGGGCTAAATGACAGGCTTCGAGCTTTTCGAAGGTGAAGTCCTGCGTGACGCGTGTGGCTGAACAGTGAATGACAATAAGTGATATTTTTCTTGTGTTTTTCATAGTGCTGAATCTTTAAAGGGTTGATACTACTGGCAGCTCTGCACACAAAAGGCAGAGGCTACGGCGGTGAGAACGGTAATGACGAAATTCAGAATTTTCTTGAGTGTTTCTCTTTTCATTTTCATTTGATTTTTAAGGTTAATAAATGGATTGGGGGCTCGGATTTCCTATATCCGGGCGATACTGGAGAAGGAAGGCTGACAGGATGAGCAGATGGGCTTGATAGCGCGTGTTTCAATGATGCTTGCTATATTGATGAATAGCCGGGGGTGCTATAGCCGAATCCCGGACTGCATCCTGTCTAAAACCTTCTTTCTTCATCTACTGGCGAGGGGGTTACTCCAGGCCGTCGCCACCATCGGAGCCGCTGCTCTCGGTGTTGCCTGATCCGCCAGTCTGTGTTGAGTCACCACCCTGGCTTGTGCCGCCACCCTGGGTAGTATCGCCTGTGTTATCCTTACCGCCGTCTGGTGGAGTAACATCTCCTGTTACGGCTGTAGCCTTCTTCAGGGATGCATCGAGGTTCAGACTGTTTGCCTTGAACTCACCGGTGCCACGGGCACGGAGCTTCAGTCCGGTAATGTTCTTGGTGATGCTGAACTCCTTCTCGGAGGCTGCACCTTCCTTGTTCTTGATGCCGATGCTGAAGATGGCGAGGTCGGGAATCTTCACGGCGATACCCTGCAGAACCAGTTCTCTTACGCAGCTCACCATGTCGGTGAGCATACCTTTGATGGCTCCCTTTGAGAACGGGGTGTTGTGACTTTCCATGTGCTCTGCGAGTTCATCAAGACCATAGGTCTGGGTGACTACAGGGTAGGCGAAAAACTTGCCGTAAGCGGCGCTCAACTTCTCGTTGACATACTTCTTCAATGTGTACAGAATCATAGTGTCTTCATTTTAAGGTTAATAAATTGTGTTTGTGTAGTAGGGGGCGCTGCGCATTGCCTCTTGGTGGTATGAGATGTTATCTCTGAACCACAATGCAAAGATACGAAATCGGTGAGGGGTCAACTCACAGTTGCTCATACTTGCTCATGTTTTATCATACTTTTTCATAGATTCTTTTTTTCTGGAGTTTATAAGCCCATTATAATCAATCATCATTTGCTTGAATCTTATTCAAGTTTCGCGAGTTTTACCCCACACGCCCTGAAAGGGCGATGCCCTGGGCTAGGGGCTTCTGCCCTTTCAGGGCGTGTGGGGCAAAACATGCGAAAGTTCAGTAAGGAAGTATATGGTAACTATAGTTTCGCAAGTTACTTGAATATACTGACAAGGAAAAGACTTTACACCCGAAGCTTTCTGAAAGACTCCGGAAAGAGAAGTGAAAGAAACTGGAAGACTGGTGCGTCGGCGGGGGATACACGCTACTTCACTTCATGCCTAAACTTCACCTTCCGCCTCTGGCTTGCCAAGGTACGTTTTGTGGCTTCTCTGCCCGAACCTATCTATACCGCATTTTCAAGTTAAAGGAAGGCTGTACTCCTACCGAATGGCGGGAGAAAATGGCTGAAAATGTAGCCCCGGAGGATAAAAAGCAGGATTAACCATTTTTCGATAAATACCAGGAAAACGCATCACTGAAGGGAACAAATTGTTAAAAGGGGGACTACTTGCAGGAAGTAGACACCTAAAACATAGAAAATAGACACTTTTTTATAGGAAAGCAACACTTTTTTCGAAAAAAATACTATATTTGCACCATGGAAAATATGATAGAGACTTTCACGAAAGAGGAACAGGCTATTTTTATAGTGGCATTGTTTCTTCTGCTGTTCGCCATAGTCATGAGCTATGCCATGGTTCAAGACTACAGGATATATCTTGATGGAAACAACAAGGCTCGCTACAGTTTCTGTGATTTCATCAAGAGAGGAAGATATTATATCTATCTGTTTCTCAGACAGTCTTTCGTCATCATCCTGGGAATGACAGTATATCTGACGGCAATGAGAGAATAGGTGCTTCGGTGGATAATGCCGCTGCATAGTGGCAAGATTTGGCTGAATGCACAAAAGTATTTTTTTTTACAAGAAAATATTAATTTAATAACTAACAATATGAAAACGAATTTTGTAAAATTGAGATGGCTTTTCACGATGCTTTTGTTCGTGACAACCATGATTATGCCAACCATGATGTTGGCGAAAAGTATTGATCTAAAAATACCGGAAGGTGATGGCGCAGGAACCCCATATAAAATTGGTACTGCTGAAGAACTTTATTGGTTTGCAGGTCTGGTGAATGGTACGCTTCCAGGCGTCAAAAAGGATTTATCTGCCAATGCAATCCTCACGGATGACATTATCGTGAACACGGGCGTTCTTGACCCAAATAAAGATCTGGTAAGCGGAAACGACTTTATAGAATGGATACCTATTGGTAAATCTTCTTCTGATGATGATGCATATACTGGCACCTTTGATGGCAATGGACACACCATCAGCGGATTGTATTTCAATAAATCTAACTCATGGTATGTTGGCTTGTTTGGCTGCATAGGAGCCGAAGGCAAGATTTCCAACGTAGGAGTTTCGGATTCATATTTTCAGTCCAGTAACTGTCCGTATATAGGCGGCGTGTGCGGATCGAATTCTGGCGAACTCCAAAACTGTTCTAACAGCAGCACTGTAATTGGCAAAGAAAACGAGTATAGAATAGGCGGCGTGTGCGGCTATAACAGTGGCACTGTCAAAGATTGCAAAAATACAGGTTCTGTCAGAGGAAAAGAAACAATAGGCGGCGTGTGCGGATATAATGAAAGAAGATATAATGAAAAAGGCGGAATAATAGAAAACAGCTTTAATGAAGGCACTGTCAGCGGAACAGGTGATTATGATGTTCTTAATATCGGCGGCGTGTGCGGCTATAACTATGGTGGCACAATCAAAAGCTGCTATAACACAGCTTCTGTAAGCGTAACAGGTAAAAAAGTCGGCGGCGTGTGCGGCGATAACTCGGATGGTACAAGTACAATAACAAATTGCTTTAATGAAGGCACTGTCAGAGGAAAAGAAACAATAGGCGGGGTGTGCGGCAATAACAGTGGCACAATCAAAAACTGCTATAACACAGCTTCTGTAAGCGGACAATATTCTGTCGGCGGCGTGTGCGGCGATAACTATGAAGGTCCAATAACAAATTGCTATTATCTTAGTGGCACAGTCGCAGACGGTAAAGGCGGTATAGGAGGAAAGGATGATGAGAATGGCAAGGCAGTGGAAATGTCCAAAGATCGGTTTAAAAGTGGCGAGGTGGCATGGCTACTTAATGGCTCCAAATCTGTTTCTACCGAAGAAAGCACCTTGGCATGGTATCAGAAGTTGGGTGAGAATGCTGACGCTTATCCAGTCTTGAAATCCACTGACCACAATACTGTATATAAAGCACCCCTCTTCTCTTGCGACGGGACAACCCGTATTGGTGAATATGCAAACAAACCAGAAGGCGACAAGTTGTCTCACAACTATCAGATGGCAGAAAAGGCTGATGAAGGAACGTCAAATCTTTATAGCGAGGAATGCGCTATATGCCACAATTAAAAGATGGAACAAAGTACATCAAGGACTTCTGTGGCAACAAAGACAACATTATTAAGCTAACAGCGGAGTCTGACGGTTCATACAAGGCAGCCGAGCCTGTTGACATCAATGACAATGCGGCTTACGACAGCCCTGTGGACTTCACTGACCCAACGCTGAAATACACGCAACTATCTCGGCGCAGACCAGTGGCAGGCTGTGTACGTGCCTTTCGAGACTCAGGCTACAGACTGGACAGACAACGGCATCACCGTGGCAAGCATCAACAACTTCCATGAGTACGAGAAGAAAGATGGCAGCGGCTATGAGACGGTACTCGAAGTGAAGAAGGCTACATCTGGAGAGTTTGAGGCTAACACCCCATACTTGTTGAGAACAAAAGATAGCGGAAGCAAGACTATCACTATCAATAATGTCAAGTTGCATAAGGCAGAATCGAAGACATACTACTGCATGAGCATGACTCGCAAGTATAACTTCACTGGCATCTACACTCCACAAAGTGGATTAGGTCAGGATGAATCATCAGTTGCCGTATATGCTCTCAACAAGCAAGGACTCATAGCTCCGTTAAACCCTTCTACCGAAGTTGGTGCACAGCGTTGGTATCTTACGGTAAGTAATCGTAATAGTTCTAACATGTCACAGGCATCAAAATCCCGTTCTATCAGCATAGATGAGGTCGGCGAGGGAGCAACAACTGCCATAAAGGGCATCCAAGTTATAACCAACAATGAGGCTGATAACACATCTCTAAATGGTATATATGACTTGCAAGGTCGTAAGCTCAGCAAAGAGCCTACTCATGGCATCTATATCAAAAATGGCAAAAAATATGTGAAATAGATATGTAAAATTTAAAAAGTAAGGAATATGAAAAAGAATTATCAGAAACCATCAATCACTGTAGTTGAGTTGGAAAATTCCTGTGTTCTATTAGCTGGATCTAACCCATTGCCAGAAGGCTATGAGCAGGTTCGATTCACTGGTGAAGATTGTGATCCTGCATAGTATTGTGTTTTAGTTTATGCCAAATGGATCTACAAAATATCTGGCATAATTATCAACCCATACTTTGCGGTTGTTCCAAGGGTCTATACACCTCGACAAAAGGGTGTATAGACCCTTTTTCCTATTGTATGATGTCTTCAGTTAGAAGTACCTTTTGTTGGCTCATTTTCAGATTAGGCGGAACAGGGTTAGGGCTCACCGAGGAAGTAGAGAATGTAGGAGACTTGCATCGGGGTGAACTCCTTGCAGTTCTTGCCGTAACCGGTGGCGGCGAGCTTCTGGAGAAGGTCGGGGATGCGCTGGATCCATCGCATCAGGTGAGCACTGGCTACTGCTGGAGTAGCATCGGGAAAATACAGAAGAGCTAGCTCTTGCTTGGTATAACTTCTTAAATCCATAGTTTTGTTTGATTTTTTAAGGGGTTTATGATTGAGTTGCGGTTCATAAGCTACTGACTTTTGCATCGTAAGTCTCTGACTTTTGCACCGTAAGTCCTTGGTTTCCGTTTCGGAAGTAACTGGCTTCCGGGTGACAGGGTGACAGGGGTGACAGGGAATTCTGAAGATTTACTCTCGCGCGGGCAGGCAGGAAAAATCAGGCCGAAAGTTCCTGCCTGCCCGCGTGCGAGGCGAAATGTTGAAAAACTCGTGTCACCGTGTCACCGTGTCACCCTGAACCGGATGGAACCGAAGGTTTGGAGGAACGGCTAGAACGGGGCATCATCATCGCATTGCGGTGGGTTGATGCAGACGGATACCTGGTAAGCCTTGATTTCCTCGGCAGTACGGACGATTGCCCTGTAACCACGGCTGTGCTTGGTGCGCATCTTTTCGAATCCGAGATCATTGAAAGCCTTGCCCAGTTTCGAACTGTTCAGCTTCTGGGAGATGTTGCAACTGATGATCTGCATCGCTCTGGCTATGGACACGAACTCCCCTGTCTCCGCCTCCGTTGGCTTTCGGAAGTAGAGATCCACAAGTTCCTGTTCTAGTCTGGGCGCCTCAAAAGCGCGGTTGTGCCGGTTCTGCTGTTCTATCTCCTCATCGGTGAACCAGTAGCGGAAATCACTCTTGTAGAGGGCGTAAGCCTGGGCGTAGATGCCTTCGTAATTGAACGGATGCTCACGGGGCGAGAGGATGCTCTCTATCTCGTAGGGCAGCCAGCGACGGTTACCGGTAGGGTCGCTCAAAAACTCGGGATTGTTGCCCGTGCCGCAGAAGGTGTTGATATGCTTGCGCTGCTCGGCATAATGGCCGTATGCCGCCCTTTCGTTGGTATACTGCATCGTTACCACAGCCTTCAGCTGGTTCAGTTCCGATGGACTCATCGTGTCGAGCTCTTCATAACAGATGAGTGCATACTGCGAAAGGGCGATGATATCATCCTTCGTCATGCGCCTGGCATTCGCCTTCGTATAGAAGTATTGCTTCAGTTCCGGCGGCAGAAGATAGTTGAACCAGGTGGTCTTGTAGGCGCCCTGTCTGCCGATGAATACCAGGATGACATTGTTTACGGCACCTTCGTCTATCCATCCTGCTATCATCGCCACGAGCCATTTCCTGAGGGCTTCACAGAAGGGCATCACGGGGTCTCCCTTCATCTTTACCGTGGCAGCGAGTTCGGCAATATAGTCCTTGTCGCCTTCCTGCCAGGGTGGGAGATTCTCCAGATAATCGGTGAAGGGATTGTAGGGCGGGCTATAGTCGCTCTCGATGACATTGATCATGTCGCTCTTGCTCACCCTTGCGGTTAGCGACATGTTGCTCCATAGCGTATTCAGATTGCGGTCCTGGAGGATTCGCCATTTCTCCTTCAGATACTCGTAGCGCAGGGTGATGAGGTTGAAGCGGAGTTTGATATGTCCGTCGAGGAAGTCTTTGATTTCATCTACGGTGGCATAGGGGATCTTTCCGGTTTCTGCCTTCATCTTCTGTGGGTGAGAGGTGTTGTCGTAGCACGATTTGAACACCTGTTCTACGTCGTCGTATTCGGGAAACTGCCTGATAGCCCACTGGGTGGCTTCTTTCCTGTCGTACCGCTTCTTAGCCATCATGTAGCCCACCCGCATCACATACTGGTTGTGGTTGCCGGGTTCGTACCTGATCTTTTCGTTTTCCAGCTTGGGTTTGACGATCTGCTCGTAGTAGTCGGCGATGCGTTCCTGTTTCTTTTTCTTCTGTGCGGTCTTGAGCGTAGCGGAATGGAAATGGCTGATTTCCTCGGCGCTGAAGGCTGTGGCTTCAGGATTGAAATAGACTTCGGGGTCGTAGGCGAGTCCGCTGAGCCTTGTGATGTTCTTGCAGAGCGGATCGCTTTCCTTGCCGATGAGATGCGCATAGTAGTCGTTTCCCATGGCGAAGGCGGCGGGATAATCATCGCCTTCGTAGCGGTAGATGACGCGCAGTCCGTTGCCGCTCATGGTAACGTAGCAGAGCAGGGTGTGGGCATCGTGGCAGATTCTCTCTTTGAGCGAGCGCAGGGTGCCGTCATCCGGTTTTTCTGTGATGTGGTCGAAGTCGACCAGCGACAGATGTGTGAGGCTCCGGATGTTGTCCTTGCCTTTTCCGCCTTCGAAGATGCAGGCTACGGCGAAGAGGGGTGCATCGTGCTTGTACGACTTATTCCCCGTTTTCCGGTAAGACTCGGTGAAAAACCTGAGTTTCTCATCTTCCTTCATGAAGGTTACCAGGCCTTCCAACTGGCCAGGTGAAGGAATCTTGCTGGCCATGTTAATGAATGTACTGATGTTCATCATCTCCTAAAAATTTTATATTGTTATACAATATATGTATCGGTTATACGTTCTTTTATAGGTATGCAGATTGTTGGATCTGTAATACATGGTGCAAAGATACTAAAAAGAAAATAAAAGAGAGTTCCCGTAGTGGGAACTTGTAAATAAATATATTCAACATTTTAAATTATTTTAAGATGAAAATTAAAAATTTTAATGCAGACAACAGCCGTTTCGGTGTTGTTCTGAGTGGAGTGATGAAGAACCATCATGTTTCTGGTTCTGATCTGATGTTTTATGCTGAGATGCATAAGGAAAATGTTTTCGCAATCTAAAAGGGTAAGGGCGATTATCGGCTCAGTGTTTATGTGAGGATTGTTTCTGCTCTTCGGTACTTTATCGAAGACTCGGCAGAATACGCCCGAGTGAAGCAACGCCTTATCGAAGCTGCCTTCGATGATAGTTACTTTTATAACAGATAATTCTTTTGAATTGGTTTTTTAAATAAAAAAGTGGAATCCGGCGGTTGTCGGATTCCACTGATATCGTATTTTCACCCTGTGCGGGCTGGAATTTCGCAGATACTTTATTACGGACTTATTTTTATGGTACACTCTCTTTAAATGTAACAGGTATATTCTTATTTCATCAAAGCTGCGCAATGTTTCTTCTGATCCAAAGTTTGAAGAATGGGTCGTTGAAAGATACTGTATCTCCATCCACATCTATGAAATCTTTAGCAATCAATGCCTTCTTGATACTCTGCACATTGGCTGAGTTTTCCAGGCGATACTCATTCAGTACCTCCCTACGGGAAAGTCCGGTATTGATGCCATTCGCCACCGCTATGAGGAAATTCTTCTGGTAAACCGTCATGGTTTCCATATCACGCTGATAGAACAGGCGATTTTGATCCAAAAGTTCATCGATAGCTTGATCTATCATCTGGTCTGTAACTTCCGGACTAGCCTTGTACCAGGTGAGCCAAGCCAGATGTTGGACGAGCGAAGACAGGTTTTCCGAGACTTGGCAAATCTTAAGAGCCTGTTTCTCTTCTATATGCTTCCCTGTATTCTTGAACTTCTCGCAGATGAAAGGAATCCACTCTGTTTCCGGTATCTTGTCGAGAAACATGATGTCGCCAAACTTGTAGAATGGACATTCTGTGGTGTGGAACAGCTTAGTCATCAGATGCTTCTTGCTTCCAAACATACAGTAAGTAGTCAACTTCTGGTGCTGCCATACTGTTCTCAGTTTCTTTTGGAAGGTAAGCGAGTCCTTGAAGTCAGCTATCTGCTGAAACTCGTCAAAGCACACAACTATTTTAATGCCTTTCTTCTCTGCAATTTTCTCTGGCAGCTGCAAGATTTCCCTTTCAGGGTTATCCTTTGGATTCCAGGCAAAAGACAGGGAAAAGTCGTTCATAGGATCAGTACCGAAGGAGAACTTCGGCGTAATGTTGGAAAGAAAGGTTTTTGCCATCTGAACCCATTCGTCCCATCTGGAAGATGTCTGACGGATGGTTTCCGTTGCCAGCATCTTGCAAAACTCATAGTCGGATTTGCATGAGAATACATCAATAAAGATGAACTTAACATCTTTCCGCTTTGACTGGCTTATCACTTTCTTGACAAGAGAAGTCTTTCCCCATCTTCTAGGAGAGATGATGATGGTATTGATGCCATGTGTAAGATTGGCTTCCAAACGCTTAGCATCGTTTATGCGGTCGGTGAAATATTCATCTTCCACAGCTCTACCGAATTCAAATGGATTTTCTATCATAATCTTTTCTTTTTTCGTTATTATAGAATGCAAAGATAGTAATAATCTTCTTAGTAAGAAACTTCTTAGTAAGAACTTTATTACTAATTAACATTTTAGTTGTGATATTGGTTAATTATCTTTCCATATATTGCTTTTTACTGAAAATATATTGAATTATTTTCTCCATACACATTATTTATTGGATAATGAGAGATGTACCAATCCAAAAAGAGTGCTTCACGGTATGAACCCGTGAAAGCAACTTCCTTGTAGTGCTATTGTCATTTTTGTGACAAAAAACATTAGAATGAGTTGTAAGAGTTATAGTAGTTTCTTGGCAATCCAAGCACAAGCCTCTGCGTCAGCCAGGGCATTATGGTGTTGGGTTAGGTCGTACCCGCAATAAGCAGCTACGGTTTGTAGTTGGTGGTTGGGTAGGAGAGATCCCAACTTTCTTCTGGAGGCTCGGCATGTGCAATGGAACTCATAATCGGGATAGTCCATCTGATACATTTGGAACACAGACTTCAGGCATCCCTCGTCAAAGGGAGAGTTGTGAGCCACCAATGGCAATCCCTCAATCTTTGGCTGAATCTCAGCCCATACCTCTGGAAATACCCTGGCGTTCATGGTATCCTCCATGGTTAGTCCATGTACCCTTGTATTCCAATAGGAATAATACTCAGGCTCTGGCTTGATGAGACTGTAGTAGCTATCCACAATCTCACCATCCCTTACTATCACAATGCCTACGGAGCAAACGCTGGTTCGTTGCTGGTTGGCAGTCTCAAAATCTATCGCTGCAAAATTCTTCATGAGTGCAAAATTACTAATTATAGATGTATTATCCAAATTTTTAATATTTATATATCCATACTGGTATGCCCTTTTCCTTGGCAATTTCTATCATGTGCTTGGTTCCATGAGATTTGCCATCCCAAAAAGCAACAAGATGTGTTGCCGTAACAAGCATATTCATGTTTGCTCATTAAATTTTCTGCAAAATTAGATGAAACGTGAGAAAA
>ERZ780208.111-NODE-111-length-89144-cov-6.172187_pt1 | contig 89144 bp, 80 predicted proteins | sample MGYA00511167_ERZ780208 | MGnify/ENA primary metagenome ERZ780208 (study PRJEB29588, sample SAMEA2159202) | human gut metagenome | biome: human gut; feature: human-associated habitat; material: faeces | place: Denmark | collected 2008/2010 ...
AACTGGTACGCATTGTTTTCCTGGAATGTCCATTCCGGCTGTTATCGGTCTCTTTATTGCGGTAATCGTATTTGGAATACCCCAGTTCCTCATTAAGCTCTTCGTCAAGAGCCCCTTCCAATAAAACAGACATCATGTCCCGCATGATGGAATTAACATCGTTTCCGCTTTTGATACTGATATCATTCTCCTTGAGATATCCCTGCATCATTTCGCGCATTGCTGCTTTTTGTGGTGAATCACTTTTTCTTCTTGCCATAATAAAAACCTCCAAACTGAGTAATGTTATCTTACATCAGTTTGAAGGTTTACACAAACTTTGGGACACTCCCGATCCGAATGAGAACGTTTGTTTGCAGACTGGACTACGGTTCTGGAATTTCTCCGTCAAGATACTTTTGAAATTTCTCCTTGGAAACGTGCATTTCAGCAGCTGCAATATCAATAGATATATGTCCAGCTTTGCACAGGGAAACTAAAAGTTCAATGCGTTCCTGTACCCGCCCCTTTTTAATACCTTGTTCTTCTAATCTCTGACCGACACTACACATGGTGGTCACCTCCCTTTTTGAGCCTGTAGGAGCGAGAATTCTCTCGTAGCTATGGTCGCCGCTCATGACGGCGAGCAGCTTGAGAACCTCGTCTACATGCTGAATCGTTCTGGTGTCATCCGGAACGTAATTTTTATTTTTGCGTAACTCTGAAAAGTATCTTGCGACAATGCCAAAATCACTTTCAAACTGGTTGATCTGTTCGTCCGGCAGCCAGGCAATCTCGAAAACATGGACATGGCAGTCGTTGATGTAATCCTCCAGCCCCTCCGGGATGTTTAAAAGTGCCTTTAGGTTGCGAGGTTTATGCCAGCGTGTCTCTGTTCCAAAATACAGAACCAGAGATATGACTGGTATAATGGTTTGATTATTTAACTGACTGCGATAATTTGCCCCTTCGTAACCGAAGATCCGAACCGGCATTTTTGTATCCGGTGTGGTCTGATTTTCCAGACCGATCAGAGCAATCTGGATATGGCCGTCGGTCCATGCTTTCAGGATATCCCGCTCCTGTTCATGGAGTTTTGAGTCATCCGCCTTGTAATGAGACCTGTTTTTGGTGGACTGCAGAGAAGACGGAATGACTCGTTTCTCCCCATGAAACAGAAGCACATTTACAATATCGGCAAAGACATCCTCATAGTCAGCAAGAAGCTTTTCTGAAATATCTTTCTCTCCCAATAAGTCTCCTTTCTTCGGAAGACAGCAAAACGGGAAAGCTATATTTTAGCCTTATTATATGCTGTTTCCGTCTAAAATACAATGACATAATGTACTGTTTTTGATTTGATCACTTGGATAAATTTAAGATTAAAAATGCGTCATTAAAATTAAATTTCAGGTATAGAAAAAAGAAATCCAGATTAGAAAATATCTGACAAACTTTTGAAGGATTATAGCATGGTGGCAGGTAAATGTCGATAAGAAAGTGGATTTTCTGCATAATGCCGAAAAACGAAGTGAAATTTCGCCAATGTGACGAAAATTATAAAATATTTGTTATACTTTTCTCCGATTCAATTGATTCAAATCCTATGTTCTTCATTGACATATTCCCACTATCGTGATATGCTTTGCGTGTTCAGTGATCTATCGGCAGCCCCGCGCTGTAGTGGGGTATGAGATACGGTTTGCTTACGGGTGTGACATCGGTTGTCAATGATACGCCAGTCAGGAAATGGTATCCGGTTTTGCCGGATAGATTGAAAAGGGAATGCAGTGAGATGCTGCAGCAGCCCCCGCTACTGTAAGAAGGATGACTCTTTTAATGAGGCTGACATAACGATGATAACAAATGATCGGACATATTCGTCAGATCAGCTTCAAACCACTGTACTGTATCAGGCGGTATGGGAAGGAAAAGAGGAAGATGATTTCGAGCCAGGAGACCTGCTGGACAGAGACAAAGATAATGCGTTTTGATGGAGAGATCCTCGGAGGGAGGAAAACGACATGGAAACGTTTATTTCTGTGTGGAAATTTTTGACACAGCGATATCGAAGGAATAGAGTCTCTGTACAGTGTTCGGAATGTACAGGGACTGTTTTTGCTTATTATGTAAATAAAGCATGGGTTTTGATGACCTTGCAGAGCGATAGAAAGGAGGAAGATTGTGAGACAGAGAAATGGGAAATATATTATCGTAGGAATGCTTGTAATATTTGCTGTGATACTGGGCGTGCGTCAGACACATTTTCAATCGGTGGATTCCTATCGTCAGGAGCAGAGACAGCTGGCAAAGGATGTCAGCAGTGATTCCGGGGACAATGAACTGGAATCTATGTATGATACGTCGTCTCCCGATAGCACGGGAACAGCAGGGGATGATCAGGGGAAAGGGTCAGGAGCAAAACAGGTAACATCGTCAAAGAAACCGAAAATACAAAAGGATCAGGAAGGGCACAAGACATCGGCATCAATGAAACCGTCAGAGATGCCGGAATCAGAAAAGTCCTCCGGATCGCAAAAGAAATCATCAACGAATTCAGCGCAGAAAAAGAAATCATCCAAGAATGGATCTGGAACAAAAACATCGGATAAAAATAAAAGCAACAGAAAACCTTCGAATAAGAAACCGGAGCAAAACAGCAGTCAGCCATCAGCTTCTTCTGTTGCAGACAATTCTTCACAGAATACTCCGGGCAGCACAGCGGGGCAGGATGGTACGGAGGAAAACAACGGTACTTCGACTCCATCCGAAAGCAGAGAAGATTCTTCCACGGGGCCGTCGGCTACAGGCAAGCCACAGGCGGAACAGATTACCTGTACTATAGAGATTCGCTGTGACAGTCTGGTAGAAAATAAGAAACAGGCACAGCAGAGCATTTGGAAATATATCCCTTCCGACGGTCAGATCCTGGAGAAGGTGTCCGTAAAAGTGGACAAGGGCTCCAGTGTTTATGATGTACTGGAAAAAGCCTGTAAGGCAAAGGGTGTGGCAGTGGATGCAACCTATACGCCAATGTATAAAAGCTACTATATAAAAGGCATTGGAAATATTTATGAGAAACAGGCGGGGGATATGAGCGGCTGGATCTATAAGGTGAACGGTACAGCGCCGAATCGGGGAGCTTCCGCATATAAGGTATCTGATGGAGATGCGATCAGCTGGTATTACACCTGCGACGGAAAGACCACCTGACATCAGTTGGGAGCAAAATACCTTTTGACCCCAACATCATATATTCACACAATTAAGAAAGGAGACAGGCATAGTTATGGAAAGAACTGCTTCAGAATTTTCCAGAAGACATCCGGTTGTGATCTTATGTTATATTCTGCTAAGTGTAATCTGGACAATGACGACAAGACATCCTATGGCTTTGTTTGTCTCTTTTCTTGCATCGGGAATATATTGTGTGATATTGAGGGGAGTCAGACAATGGGCACGGATATTGTTTGCCGGGAGTGGAATTTTGCTTTTTGCAGCAGGGATACTTCCGTTATTTTCCCATAGAGGTGTCACCCCGCTTTTTTATGTCAATGGTCTGGCAGTGACCTGGGAATCTGTATTTTACGGCATTATTATGACGGTAATGCTTTTGGCTGTATTGCAGTGGTGTATGGTGGCGGGATGTCTGATGGACAGCGAGAAGCTGCTGTACCTGACCGGCAGGACGATACCAACCCTTGGATTGATGCTGATGATGATATTCCGGGCTCTTCCGGATATGAGAGATCATTACCGTCAGATACATGAAGCGCAGATCGGATTGGGAAGGAGCGGAAAGAATGCGACATACCGGGGCAGATTACAGAGTTTTCTCCGGGAGCTTTCTATTCTTATTTCATGGTCCCTGGAGGATTCGATCGAAGTATCTGTGTCGATGGAATCAAGGGGATATCAGACTGGGGAAAGAACATGGTTTCACTTGTTTCGCTTTCACAAGGAAGATATCATCTGGTGTCTTTATATGATCCTTGTATTTGGTGGATTGTATGTATGTCAGCTGCGGGGAAATCTGCAGGCGTATTATTTCCCGGAGCTTGCAAGGCAGCCCATCACGCCGGAAACAGGTGCAGCATTAGCAGCCGGGAGTCTTGGGATGATCTCGCCGGGGCTATACGATTTGTATTACCGTTGGAATCAGAGAAGAATATGTCCTGAAAATGGGATACAAGGAACGAAAGCATAAAATACAAAGAAAAAGACTTTCGGAAAGGAGGGACAAAAATGGAACAGAATACCGTTTTATCATGCGAACATTTATCCTTCTGCTATCCACGGCAGACTCAGGATGCGATCCACGATATCAGTTTTGTAATGAAAGAATCCGAGTTTGTGGTTCTTTGTGGACAGTCGGGCTGTGGTAAGACAACGCTGCTGCGTCATTTTAAAAAAAATCAGATCCCTTTTGGAACCGGAAGCGGAAGACTTTATTACCGGGGGCAGGATCTGGAGAGAATGAATGACAGGGAATGTGCGGCCCGGATTGGCTATGTGGGCCAAAATCCGGACACACAGCTGGTAACGGATAAGGTATGGCATGAGCTGGCATTTGGTCTGGAAAATTTAGGCGTATCCGGGATACAGATCAGAAGGAGAACCGCTGAAATAGCACAATATTTTGGGATGGAGAGCTGGTTTCGCAAACCGGTATCTGAGCTTTCCGGTGGACAGAAACAGATTTTAAATCTGGCATCAGTAGTCATTATGCAGCCGGACATTCTTTTGCTGGATGAGCCGACGGCGCAGTTAGATCCCATTGGCACAAGGCGTTTTCTGGATACTCTGGGCAGACTCAACAGAGATCTGGGAACGGCAGTCCTATTGTCAGAGCAGCGTCTGGAGGAAGTACTGCCTATGGCAGACCGTGTGTTGATCATGCATCAGGGGCAGCTTCTTGGAGATACGGTTCCGTCACATTGCGGTGATATTCTGGAGAAGTTTGAGAAGGAGCATGGTGAAATGCTTTCCATTGCACCGGCAATGCCGACAGCGGTCAGGGTATGGCAGGTATGTCATAACGAGAAGGAGCAGGAGGCTCCGGTCAGCATCCGTCAGGGCAGAAGCTGGCTGCAGCAGGCTGTCCATAAAAGCGGACAGACTGAAAAAGGCAGCGGTCAATATTTCCAAATAGATAACAGCAGGGGAACTCCTGCAGATAAAGCCGGAAGGCAGCAGAAACCACAGGAAAGAGAGAAGACTTTGGATCAGGAGAAAGTGGTTCTGCAGGCAAAGGGGATTTTCTTTGAATATGAAAAGGGCAAAAGAGTGCTGGAGGATTTCTCCATACAGGTGCCAAAGGGAAAGATATTTGCCATCATGGGAGGAAACGGTTCCGGCAAATCCACGGCATTAAAAGTGATCATGGGAATTTATAAGGCACGCCGGGGGAAAGTAAGGGCAAGTGGCAGGATACGATATCTCGCACAGAATCCGCGGAGTCTTTTTACTGAGCTTACGGTGGAGGAGGAGCTGACAGTGATGCTTTCTGATTGGCATGACCGGTCTCCTGTGGAAAAAATGCTTCGTTATCTGGAGTTGGAGAAGCAGCAGGAACAGAATCCCATGGATCTCAGCGGCGGTCAGCAGCAGCGGCTTGCTTTAGGAAAGCTTCTGATGACAGAACCGGATATTCTGCTGTTGGATGAACCAACCAAGGGACTGGATGGAGCCTTTAAGAAAAAGCTGGCAGAGCTGTTAAAAGATTTGTGCCTTAAGGGAAAAAGTATTGTGCTGGTTTCCCATGATATGGATTTTTGTGCACAATATGCAAATATCTGTGGTCTGCTTTTTGATGGGCAGATAATCAGTCAGTCACCGACAGAGTCCTTTTTCCGGGACAATGTATTTTATACAACACCGGCGGGCAGAATGTCCCAGGGGATTCTGGGAGAATGCTTCCGGACGGAAGATATCATTGCCGCCCTGCAGAAAGCGGGGTGTGGCTGATGAGAGAAGAGGGCCTTAGCCGTATGACAGAGCCGGGAAAGGATGTCTCCGACCGGCGCAGATTTGATTGGGAGGAGTATCTGGAAGAAAAATCAAAGCGGCGAAGGTGGAATGGTGTACTGCTTTTTGCGGCTATGATCATTCTGCTGTTTGTGTCGGCAGTTCTGCTTGAGGGGAGGCATTATCTTCTGATTGGTTTTGGTGGAGTTGCTTTGGTACTTGTCCTGTTTTTTGGACAGTATGAAAGACGGAAACCCCGTGCCAGAGAAGTAGTTCTTTTGTCCACTCTGACTGCATTATGTGTGGTCATGAATGAAATCTGTGCACATACGATACCTCTTCATGCCGGTACCACGATGGTGGTAATTTGCGGAATTGGTCTGGGACCGGAGGCCGGCTTTCTGATCGGTGCCATGAGCAGACTGGTTTGTAACTTTTTTGATGGTCAGGGGCCATGGACTCCCTGGCAGATGGCTGCCTGGGGGATGGTCGGATATTTATCCGGCCTGGCTTTTAATAAAGTAGAACGCAGAAGGACCGGAGAGACTCTGGCGAGACGCCTTTCCCTGGAGAAGGGCAGAACGTTCCGGGTGCTTATGGGACCGGTTCTTAGCGTTTTATTTGCATGGGTGCTTGCTTATATTGTCTTTTTGTTCCGGAATGATCCCGGAGAACAGAGCTTCTTTGGATGGAGGCTTTACTTCTATGGTATTGTGGGACTGGCGGCCGGATGTGTGCTGCAAAGGAAAAAGCTCCCGGCGGATGATATCACGACAACGGTGTTTACGTTTTTTGTGGTGTTTCTGCTATATGGAGGTTTGATGAACTTTGCGGCGATGCTTATGACATATCCGGCAGATTCCTCTGCAGGGGATATCAGCTGGGAGACATTAAAAGCATTATACCTGACAGGGGCACCCTATGACGCGGCGCATGCCGGAACGGCGGCGTTGTGTATGTTCCTTTTTGGGGACAGCATTTTACAAAAACTGGAGCGTATACAAGGGAAATTTGGGATTACACTGTAAACACAGCACAAATGATTGGAGGATTGAAATGAGTAAGAAAAAATGGATGAGCAGTCTTCTGGCAGCCGCCCTGGCATTTACGACAGTATTTAGCACAGGCTCTGCAGTAAAGGCTGACGGGAACAACACTTCTGCGGATAAGATTACGGTCTTTGTGGCAGCAGAAGGAAAAGATGCGGCAGGTAATGAGGTAAATACAGGAAAGCTTCCGGTACAGGTAGAGGAAGGAAGTACAGCAGATGTAGCTTTAAAGGAGGCATTATCTTCCAGAAATATTTCCTGTGATATTGTGGAGAGTTCCTGGGGACCATATTTGAATGGTATTGGAAGTATTACGGCACCGGCGGATTACACGAAAGGTTATTGGTCATTTTGTGTAAATGGAGACTATTCACAATACGGAATTGGCCAGACTGTTTTGAAGGATAATGATAAAATAAGCTTTATTTTTGCTTATGGAAATTATGCAACAGCAACCGGCGCAGCTATTTTTGCCGATGATCCAGCTAAAAATCCGGACAGTGCGGCAGCGACAAAGCTTCTTACAAATGCCAAGGCACAGCAGGATGTTCTTGCGGATGCAATTTATCAGCAGATGTTTGGAGATGGAACCGTTTACGGCATTGAGCAGCCAAATGCATTATATGCAGCATTCTCATTGATTCGTGCCGGATACAAGGCAGACGATTATTTCAATAAAATGTATAAAAAGGCAGCTTCCCAGCTTCAGGAACTGAAGGACAAAGGAACCGTTACCGATAACGGCGAGGAAAAGGATTTTGATACACTGGTAGGGGGGTATTCAGAATTTGCATATGCAAAGATTGTCCTTTTTGTGACTGCTATGGGGAAAGACGCAACGGATATCCGTGGTTTCAATCTAATCGAAGCAATGGCAAAGAAGAGTAATTATGCTAACACCGTAGCAGATATGCTTGATGCTACAATGCTTCTTGCATTTGATTCCGGAAATTATCAGCTTCCAACAGGAGATGATTATATTACCAGAGCACAGCTTGTAAAGAACGTAACCGGTCAGGTTGGTACCGCCATCGCAAAGGTTGCCACAGCTTCCACATGGTCTACGGTGGACGATGTGGCAATGCCGTTGCAGGCATTATATCCATATATTTCCGGTGAAGACAATGCGGCTACAGCCAAGGCAGTTGCCAAAGGAACTCATTTTATGGAGAGCCTGCAGAATCAGAAGGGTGCTTATGCAGCATGGGGCTCTGATAATAATGCATGGTCTCTTGCTCAGGTTATGACTGCTATGGGACAGCTTCGTATCAATCCTTGTGATGAGTCAGATGGAAGCGATTTCATTAAAGAAGGAAAGACCGTTTTTGATGCTGCGTCTGCATTTGTAAATGTCGATGAAAAGACAGTGGATGAAAGTCTGATGGGTTATCAGCCGGAGCAGCTTCTTCGTGGTTTGAATGCAGTGATTCGTGTTATGGAGAATGCAGCTTCTATTTATGATCTCAGTGATGTAACGACGAATCCGGATCCATCTGAGGAGCCTTCTGCAAGTCCGGACCCATCTGGCGAACCGGATCCGGGTCAGACACCATCTGTAACTCCAAGCCAGACACCTTCCGTAAGTCCGGCAGCATCGACACAGACACCTTCCGTAAGTCCATCTGCACCGGCAGCAACAACACCGGCAGCACCGACACAGACTCCGGCCGTAAGTCCATCTGCACCGGCTAAGACTACAACACCGGCTGTCAAGAAGGTGAAAAAGGTTACAGCTGCGAAGACAAAGGTAACTGTAAAGAACGGCAAAAAGACAACAATTAAGTGGAATGTAACAACAGCTAAGAATGCATCCATCAAGAAGCTTGTGAAGGTAACCGTAAACAAAAAGACAGTAAAGGTTGTGAAAACATCTGTTCAGAAAAAGAAAGCTACAGTGACACAGGTGACAACAACGGTAAAGGGCATCAAGAAGGGTTCTGCAGTAGTCACCCTGAAGGCCGATGGAAAGAAGAGTACAGTGAAGGTTATTGTGAAATAAAACAGCTTTTGAAGAGTAAAATGTGAAATAAAACATAAAAAACAAAAAGTAATCCCCGTGGATTACAGGAGATGACCTGGATCATAGATCGTAACCAATGGTTCATGTCATCCTGTATTCACGGGGATTTGTTATTGTATAAAAATATCTGAGTTACAGATATAGGACTATTTTGCAGTCATAGCATCTGCAAGTTTCTCCATTTCAGGGAGATCACTGTCCTTCATAACGGAACGGATCGTAACAACAGGCTCTACGATCTCGATATTTTTCATGGTTTCCAGAATAGATTTCATTGTGCGTGCTGCAGTCGGAGCCCAGGAACCGTTTTCTATAATACCGACCTTACGATTCTGATAAGCCTTGCTCTGGAGATGATGAAGGAAATCCTGCATACATGGGAAAACTCCGGCATCATAGCTGGCAGCCGCCAGAATCATGCGGTCATAACGGAACGCATCCTCGATAACCTCTGCCATATCCTCTCTGGCAAGATCGCTTACAACCACCTTTTCGGCCCCTTTTTCACGAAGCATTTCGGCAAGTTTTTCTGCAGCCTTTGCCGTATTGCCGTGGATGGAGGCGTATGCTACGAGAATACCCTTATCCTCCGGCTGATAGCTGCTCCAGGTATTGTACAGATCCAGATAATATCCGAGGTTGTCCTTTAAAACCGGACCATGAAGTGGACAGATCGTAGCGATATCCAGCCCGGCAGCCTTTTTGAGAAGTGTCTGTACCGGTGCACCATATTTGCCGACGATATTGAAATAATATCTGCGGGCTTCACATGCCCAGTCATCCTCGCCCTCTGTCTTGGAAAGGGCACCGAATTTACCGAATCCATCTGCGGAGAAGAGAATCTTTTCCTTTGATTCATAAGTAACCATAACCTCCGGCCAGTGAACCATTGGTGCCATCACGAAGGTCAGAGTATGCTCTCCTAATGAAAGAGTATCGCCTTCTTTGACTGTCAGGGTATGCCCCTCCAATGGAATGTTGAAAAACTGTGGAAGCATTGCGAAGGTCTTGGCGTTGCCAACCAGAGTTACATCCGGGAAAAGTTCTACCAGACGTGCGATACTTCCGGAATGATCCGGCTCCAGATGCTGCACGACCAGATAATCTACCTTTCTGCCATTCAGGGTGTCCAGAAGATTCTTTTCCCACTGCTCCATACCGCGGGGATCTACGGTATCCATAACAGCAACTTTTTCATCAAGGATAACATAGGAATTATAAGAAACTCCCTCCGGAACAACATATTGGCTTTCAAAAAGATCGATGGTGGTGTCGTCCACACCAATGTACTTTACGGAATCTGAAATAACTATACTCATAAGTAACCTCGTTTCTGCGCACGGTATATTATTTTAAACGCAGCAGCTGTGCGCCGGATACTGCGTTGTGATCATCATGGAGACATTGTTATGCTCCAATTGATTTCTATTGTAAAATGGGGCAAATGGTCTGTCAATAGAATTCTTAGTCCACTTTGATCCCCTGTAAAAGCTTTGCAAAAGGGCTGGTATCCTGATCCTTATCTGCACTGTCAGCAGAATATGCTTCAGGGATCTCATAGGATTCTTCCCCGGTATCAGGCTCATCCTCACGGAGAGCTTTGATACTCAGTGAAATACGATCCCCTTCAATCTTCAGGATCTTTGCTTTTACTACCTGTCCCATTTTTAGTTCTTCCTTTGGAGATTTGATAAATTTATTGGTGATCTGGGAAATGTGACAGAGCCCGGTCAGTCCTTCTCCAATATCGATAAATACACCATAGGATTCCATACGGGTTACCGGTCCCTCCACAAGATCTCCGGTGGTCAGCCGTCCGATATGTTGTGTCTTTTCTGCCAGGGCTCTTTCCTTCTGGATCATTTTGGCAGAGAGTACCAGCTTCTGGATATCCTTTTCTACCGTGATGATCACGGCCTGCACAGTCATTCCGACATAACTTTCCGTGTCCTCCACATAGGTGAGGGCAAGCTGTGAAGCCGGGATAAATGCACGGATTCCACGGACATAACCAACAACGCCGGCAGGGACTGCCTCTGTGATCTTTACGTCAAAAACGGTTCCGTCTGCCATATCCTCTTTTAATTCATCCCATACCAGCACACGGTTTGCTTCTTTTCTGGAAAGAATTACATTACCACTGGCATTTTCCGGGTCCAGTACCATAGCCTGGATCACATCCCCGATGATCATATCCTTTTTAATAGAAAAGGATGGATCGTCGCTGCACTCTTCGATCGGGATAATGCCTTCTGTATAATAATTCAGATCAACCGTTACTTCTGTGTCGGAAACGCCGATCACGGTCACATCCAGAATATCGCCCTCGCGCAATACCTGAAAGGAACGCTCCAGCTCGTTTTCGTAATCATTCATACTCTTTTCTTCACTCATATAAATCCTCCATTCCGCAGAAATGTTTGTTATAAACTGAAGTGATCAATTCTTTTTCTGTCATTTCTTCCATCCCTTCACCGTCTTCCTGATTGTAGTATAGCGGATTTATGGTGTGTTTACAAGCTGACGGATTGATATGTCACAAAGAAAAAATACCTTACAATATTTCTCCCTCCGTTTTGTATTCTATTGGTTTTGGGGTAAATATTATCCTATTTCAGAACCCGGACAGTGCAGGTTTCTTTTGTGCCATCTTCGGTAAAGGAAATGACAGCAGTTCCTGTACTTCGGGCAGTAAGATTGCCAAGCTGATCTACCTGGACGATATTTGGCTTGTTTGATTTGATCAGTGGTGCATTGCCACTGGAGACCATATAATCGAGTGTACGCGTTTCTCCGGCTTTCATGGTCAGAGAAGTAGAAGATATACGAATGGTTGGAGATTCTACCTCAATCTCGCAGGTTTTGGATACGCCATCCGCTTTGGCGGTAATGATTGTAGTGCCGTGTTTCTGGGCGCATACAAGTCCATTGTCGTTGACAGTTGCGATGCGGGGACGGCTGGATTTCCATGATGGCTGGATCCCGGAAGATACCTCGGCGGTCAGCTGGATCTGCTGGCATCGAAAAAGTTTTGCATAGATGTGATTCAGTTTGATCACGGGTTTTTTAACCGTAACGCGACAGGTAACCGTGGTTTTTGCTGCTTTGACAGAGATTATGGCAGTACCCGGTTTGCAGGCGGTGATCACGCCATTGCTGTCCACGACGGCAACACCCTTTTTGTTGCTGCGGTAGACAGGACAGGTGCCATTGGATACAGATGCCCGAAGTGAAAAAATTTCTCCGTTTTCCATGGATATCTGTCTGGTATTTAATGTGATCTTAGGTCTGGAAATTGTTTTTCCTTTGGATCTGGCTGCGGCTTTGCAGGAGACGATGGGAATGCTGAAAAGTCCCAGAAGGATTGACAGTGTCGTGAGTATGACGAGAAGATATCGTCGAAATGATAATGAATGTTTCATAGAGAACTCCTCCTTGCCGGGGGAGAAATATTGTAAAGTGTCTGGAGTATAACACCACGCATTGCAAAGGTCAATAGGGACGTTATATTTTTGGAACATTGTACGAAAATATAAATTTTTTCCAGTAAATATCACGGAAAATTCGGAAATCTCCGGAAACCAATTTGTGCATCATGCTTTTTTGTGGTATAGTTAAAGAGAGTGATGTTCTAATGCATACATGTGTATCAGTATACGAAACATTTGCCGGAGATTTTCAATACATCCGGCATACATATTGCAAAAATGGAGGATAATGACATGGCAAAGATCGAGATGAAGACACCGTTAGTTGAGATGGATGGCGACGAGATGACCAGAATTCTCTGGAAAATGATCAAGGATGAGCTGCTTCTTCCTTTTATTGATCTGAAGACAGAGTATTATGATCTCGGACTGGAGTACCGTAATGAGACAAACGATCAGGTAACGATCGACTCTGCAGAGGCAACCAAAAAGTATGGTGTTGCTGTAAAATGTGCAACGATTACACCGAATGCAGCTCGTATGACAGAGTATAATCTGAAGGAAATGTGGAAGTCTCCAAATGGTACGATCCGTGCAGCGCTGGACGGTACTGTTTTCCGTGCACCAATTCAGGTAAAGGGCATCGAGCCTTGTGTAAAGAACTGGGAAAAGCCGATCACATTGGCACGTCATGCCTATGGAGATGTTTATAAAAATACAGAGATCAAGGTGCCTGGCGCAGGTAAAGCAGAGCTCGTATTTACCGGTGCGGACGGCAAAGAGATTCGTCAGACGATTCAGGAGTTTGATGGACCGGGTATTATTCAGGGTATCCACAATACAGACAAATCCATCACAAGCTTTGCAAAGGCATGCTTTAACTACGCATTGGATACAAAGCAGGATCTGTGGTTTGCAACCAAGGATACGATTTCAAAGATTTATGATCATAATTTTAAAGATATTTTCCAGGATATCTATGATAAGGAATACAAGGACAAATTTGAGGCAGCCGGTATTGAGTATTTCTATACTCTGATCGATGATGCCGTTGCCCGCGTTATGAAGGCAAAGGGTGGATTTATCTGGGCCTGCAAGAACTACGACGGAGATGTTATGAGCGATATGGTTTCCTCTGCATGTGGTTCTCTGGCAATGATGACTTCTGTACTGGTTTCTCCTTCCGGTGTATATGAGTATGAGGCTGCCCATGGAACCGTTCAGAGACATTATTATAAGCATTTGAAGGGCGAGGAGACATCAACAAACTCTGTAGCAACAATCTTTGCCTGGACAGGTGCACTTCGCAAGCGTGGTGAGCTGGACAACATTCCGGAGCTGATGGCATTCGCCGACAAGCTTGAGAAAGCAACACTTTCTACGATTGAGAGTGGAAAGATGACAAAGGATCTGGCGCTGATCACCAGTATGAAGGACGTTACGGTATTAAACAGTGAGGGATTTATCAAGGCAGTCCGTGAGTCCCTGGAAGCAATGCTGTAACAGGCATTCTTGCATAAAAAGCAAAATCATAGAATGGAAATTCCATATGAAGCAAAAAGCCTCGCAACAGGGGCTTTTTGTTGTCAGGGGAACTACAGACCAGGAGGACAACGTAATTATGATAGAATTTGAAAAAGAGGTTACCGGACTTGTGCCGGATCATGGATTTACTCATGGAGCTAAATTTCATGCGGATGACGTGTTTTCTACGGCGTTTTTACGCCTGTTGAATCCTGCGATTGAGGTGACGCGTGGATTTGATGTACCGGAGGATTTCGATGGCATTGTATATGATATTGGAAGAGGAAAGTATGACCATCATCAGCAGGACAAAGAAATTCGTGAGAATGGTGTGCCCTATGCGGCATTTGGACTTCTTTGGAGAGAATTTGGCACCTGCTTCCTGACAGAGCAGGAGGCGGCTGATTTTGATGAGAAGTTTATTCAACCATTGGATGAATCAGATAATACAGGATCTGAGAATATCCTGTCAGAGCTTATGGAAAAGTTTAATCCGGGATGGGATTCGGATGCTTCCTATGATGATCGATTCTGGGAGGCAGAAGCCTTTGCGGAGAAGATTCTGATTCGATATATAGAGAGTATACAGGGACTTCGCCGGGCATCCGATGTGGTAAAAAAAGCTATGGAGGAGAGTGATGGAGAGATCCTGATCCTGCCGTGCTATGTACCATGGAAACGGGATGTGATCGGCAGCAGCTATCAGTTTACGGTATATCCATCGAATCGGGGAGGATATAGCGTACAGGGTGTACCAAAATCCAAAGAGGATCGGAGTCTTGTCTGTGATTTTCCTAAGGAGTGGTGGGGGTGTGATCCTTCAGAGCTTCCGGGTGTCAGCGGTGTAGCTACCGCACGGTTTTGCCATGCGACAGGCTTTATGGGAGCTGCGGATACAAAAGAAGATGCTATAAAAATGGCTGTGATATCGTTAGAACAAAACAGATAAATTGAATAAATACTGTATAGAAACACTTATAGGGGAGAATCTATTTCTATTTGAAATAAATCCTCCCCTTATTTGATTGTTTTAAAGTTTAATGATCATCCTTCGGTTCCGGAGGGGGTGACAGAAGCACGCTCCCGATAAGAAAGCACCTTCTCTACAGAAGCACAAACGCTGTAATACTCTCGTTTTGTTTCCTCAAGATGCTGCTTGCCAGCCTCTGTCAGATGATAGTAGACACGGAAACGCTTTCCAACCACCTGAACCTTACGCTCGTCAAGATAACCATTCTTTTTTAAACGGTAGAGTGTTGGGTACATTGTAGCTTCATTTAACTGGTAATCGCCCTCACTCTGCTTTTCGAGATCCTGTGATAACTGGTATCCATACTTATCTTCCTGCTCCAGTAAGTGCAAAAGGATCATTTCAATAGTTCCACGCTTTAAATTATCTTTTATGCCCATCGCTATCCATCCAACTTTCTATAGTTTTTTATATATCTCTTATTATAACACATATTTAGAAAAAATGTCACACCTTAATATAAGAAATTGGAACATTTTCTAAAATATGCAACATTATTTTGTTCAGAACAGCAAATCCAACGATAACTGCAATAATGCAACATATAGAGACTGCAATTAACAGATTTCGGTGATGCCGGTCCGATAACATTTGCTGTGCTTCTTCATCAACAAAATGGTTGTAGATATCATTATATCCATAATCAGGATTTTCTTCGTAATATTGCAACATATCACTGTAAAGCGATATGCGTGCCTGAGATATATCATCTCTGGTACGGCTGACTTCGGATATTGAAAATTTGTGTCGAGTCAAAGCATGACTAAGGAAATACAATCGACGGGTTAATAGCAATGAGTGCATGAATATACCTCTCTTTAGCTCAAAACGCCATGTTTACTACATGAAATCTGTAAATTGACAGTTTTTGAAGCAGTGGATGCAATTAAGTGAATTGTTGCCTGACCGTAAGCGGTATTGCCCTGTTTCCAATGCTTTCCACCTTCATAGATCCATCTTTTCGGGTTATATATATTGATCTCATTAGATGTATCAGAGCATACAACAAGATAGTCATCATACATAAATGTTGCATGAAGAATATATTCCCATACGAGAACATCGCTGGCATTGTAGTATCGATATGCTTTTTGTGCCCCTTTTGTCTTCGTTTTTCCGCGTGCTACAGATGGGATCATAGTTTCGGTTGTTGTCACAATGCAGTATGCCCCATCCTCTAACTGGATGGTTTCTTCTGAGACTGTTGTGGAGTCTGACGATGCGGATGCCGGAGCTGCTGTGAGCAGGATTGATGCCAGCATAGACAGAGAAAGTGCAAAACAAGTGAGTACTTTAAAAAGTTTTTTCATAATAAATCCTCCTATTCGATAATATGAACTCGTGGTTCGTCGGAGGGGACATTCTTAGTGCGGCTGTAATTATCTGGTTTAGCATCTTTTGCCTCTTCTTCTTTTAAAATCACTTCGGAATGTCCATTAACTTCGTTAAGCATTTCGCAGGAATGAAGAATAAATGCTCCCAAAATTAGCAGACATGCAGCAAAGATCGCAATGATCACAGTTTTGAAAAAATGTTTTTTATGCTCCCTGTGTTGTGCTGCAACAGCTTTCTCATATTGTTCCTCAAGTTCTTTTGGATGTCCGAAATGATGAAAGATTTCCACTGTCGTAGCAGAAGGATGTTCTTTCAGATAACAGTCCAAAGAATCGCTCATCTCTTCGAGAAACTGTTCTGTATCATTACGGTCTCCGGAGTAGTACATCCGTAATTGTTTCAGATATTGTTCCCGATTAAAAGAGTTCATCAAAATCCGCCTCCTCTTAAGTTACATTTTTATCATAACAAATCTAATATTTTTTGCAAATACATTGGCATAAAAAACATTGTGTTTAATCATATTCAAACAATAAAAAAGATGAAAAATATTTTTAGTTGATTTTCCTAATTTGTATGTTTGCAAAAATTGATTTTATCAAAAAAATAAATATCAGACAAGAGTTTTTTTTGCTCAAAAAAAGAATATACTCTCTATAAGATTATACGCAAACGAAAACAGAATAAAATTAACCATATTACACAAGTATAATCGTATATATCAGATACATAAAGAAAAAATATGAAGCAGAAATGGGTATTAGTTAAAATATAGAAGGTGTATATATGGCTTTAAGTGACAAAGAAATTGGAATGAGAGTTCGTAATGTCCGTAGGGAAAACGGACTTACTCAGGATAAATTTGCAAGAAAATTTCATATGACACAGCAAACATTAAGTCGTTATGAGAATGGAAAAATATCTATTCCGAATGGTACTTTGGAAAACATTGCAAAGGGAATGGATGTGCCGATAGGTTTTTTTCTTGGAATAGATTCCATGACATTTACGGATGATGAACTACGCCTTCTGGAACTGTACCGCCGCGCAGACGATCGTGTCAAAGAATATATTTTTGAGATGGTCCGGATGTCGGCAACAAAGCTGAAAGGGAAGGATAGTTAAATTTTATTGTATGTAAGGCTTTGAGGCTGAACCGGAAGTGTCTGGGAAAGATTTACTCCTGCAGATGTAACGGGAGAACAATAATTTGTTTATGAATTTACCCGTTGGCGGTTGACAAGCAGCGAAAAGGATACTAATATAAAACTATAGTGAAAAACTGTGACGGAGACAGTACCTTGTTTGGAAACGCTTCAGTGAGTCCGGGATAGTGCGAACCGGATGCATAGAGAGTATTCTCTTGGATAGATGAGGGAAGATCACTCCTGAGTTGCAGACTGGAACGTTGTGTTATCAGTACAGCCTGACGGATCCCGCCGTTATAGGGGTATGTATCGAATCGTTATTGCGTACAATGTGGTGTACACAAGGGCAAAGAATTTCACTGCCCCATTTTCCGTACAGATTAAATAGGTGGTTATGAATGTTACGGCTTTCATCCTGTTTAGGATGAAGGTCTTTTTTATTGATAGGAAACAAATATCCGGTTTTCTATCAATAGCAGCCTTATTTATATAACGGTTCACAGATAAGCAGATTGTTGATACCGGTCTGCTTTGGATCAGATATTTTAGAAGGAGGAAAACGTATGTATCAGAAAGTTTCACCTGACATGAATTTTGTTGACAGAGAAAAAAACGTAGGAAAATTCTGGCGAAATCAGCAGATTTTTGAGAAGTCCATGAAGGCAAGAGAGGGAAAGCCGGTTTATACCTTTTATGATGGACCGCCTACCGCAAATGGTAAGCCTCATATTGGTCATGTGCTTACCCGCGTTATTAAGGATATGATCCCCCGTTACAAAACTATGAAGGGATATATGGTACCTCGTAAAGCAGGATGGGATACCCACGGACTGCCGGTTGAGCTGGAGGTAGAGAAGCTTCTGGGTCTGGATGGCAAGGAGCAGATCGAAGAATATGGTATGGAGCCTTTCATTAAGAAGTGTAAGGAGTCTGTCTGGAAATATAAGGGAATGTGGGAGGACTTCTCTGGCACCGTTGGTTTCTGGGCAGATATGGACAATCCATATGTCACCTATGATGACAATTTCATCGAGTCCGAGTGGTGGGCTTTGAAGGAGATCTGGAACAAGAAGCTTCTATATAAAGGGTTCAAGATCGTACCTTATTGTCCGAGATGTGGTACACCTCTTTCTTCCCAAGAGGTAGCACAGGGCTATAAGCTGGTCAAGGAGCGTTCTGCAATCGTTCGTTTTAAGGTGGTTGGCGAGGATGCGTATTTCCTGGCATGGACCACGACTCCTTGGACACTGCCATCAAATGTGGCACTTTGTGTAAACCCGGAGGATACTTATATTAAGGTTAAGGCGGCAGACGGATATACCTATTATCTGGCCGAGGCTCTGGCAGACAACGTACTTGGTGGTCTGGCACAGGAGGAAGGCGTTAAGGCATATGAGGTGCTGGAAACATATAAGGGAAGTGATCTGGAGCATAAGGAATATGAACCGCTTTATGCCTGCGCAAAGGAATGTGCGGACAAGCAGCACAAGAAAGGTTTCTTTGTAACCTGTGATACTTATGTTACGATGTCCGATGGTACCGGTATTGTTCATATTGCTCCTGCATTTGGTGAGGATGACGCAAATGTGGGACGTAACTATGATCTGCCGTTTGTACAGTTTGTAAACGGCAAGGGTGAGATGAGCGAGGAGACTCCGTTTGCGGGACTTTTTGTAAAGAAGGCAGATCCGGAGGTGTTAAAGGATCTGGACGCATCCGGTAAGCTTTTTGCAGCTCCGAAGTTTGAGCATGATTATCCTCATTGCTGGCGTTGTGATACTCCGCTGATCTATTATGCCCGTGAGTCATGGTTCATCAAGATGACAGAGGTTCGTGATGATCTGGTCCGCAACAACAATACGGTCAACTGGATTCCTGAGTCGATTGGTTCCGGACGTTTCGGAAACTGGCTGGAGAATATTCAGGACTGGGGTATTTCCAGAAACCGTTACTGGGGTACTCCGTTAAATATCTGGGAGTGTGAGGGTTGTGGCAGACAGGAGTCTATCGGAAGCCGTGCAGAGTTAGCGGAGAGAAGCGGCAATCCGGAGGATGCCAAGGTAGAGCTTCATCGTCCGTATATTGACGCCGTAACATTTACATGTCCGGACTGCGGCAAGACAATGCGCCGTGTTCCGGAGGTTATTGACTGCTGGTTTGATTCCGGAGCAATGCCGTTTGCACAGCATCATTATCCATTTGAAAATAAGGATCTCTTTGAGCAGCAGTTCCCGGCACAGTTTATTTCTGAGGCTGTGGATCAGACAAGAGGATGGTTCTACTCCCTGATGGCAGAGTCTACCCTTCTGTTTAACAAGGCTCCTTATGAGAATGTTATCGTTCTGGGTCACGTTCAGGACGAGAATGGACAGAAGATGAGTAAGTCCAAGGGGAATGCGGTAGATCCGTTTGATGCGCTGGATAAGTATGGTGCTGATGCGATTCGTTGGTACTTCTATATTAACAGTGCCCCATGGCTGCCGAACCGTTTCCACGGAAAGGCTGTACAGGAGGGACAGCGTAAGTTTATGGGGACTCTTTGGAATACCTACGCATTCTTTGTACTTTATGCAAATATTGATGAGTTTGACGCAACGAAATATACATTAGATTATGACAAGCTTTCTGTTATGGATAAATGGCTTCTGTCCCGTCTGAACAGTACCGTTAAGGCTGTGGATGAAAATCTGGCTGCATACCGTATCCCGGAGACAGCAAGAGCACTGCAGGAGTTTGTGGATGAGATGAGTAACTGGTATGTACGTCGCTGCCGTGAGCGTTTCTGGGCAAAGGGAATGGAGCAGGATAAGATCAATGCTTATATGACTCTTTATACCGCACTTGTTACGATCTCCAAAGCGGCTGCACCAATGATCCCATTTATGACTGAGGATATTTACCGCAATCTGGTATGCTCTATCGATCCAAGTGCACCGGAGAGCGTACATCTGTGTGACTTCCCGGAGGTGGATGAGGCACATATTGACTCTCAGCTTGAGGCTGATATGGAGGTTGTACTGGAGGCGGTCGTGATCGGACGTGCCTGCAGAAATACCGCCAATATCAAGAACAGACAGCCGATCGGCAAGATGTATATTAAAGCCGGCAAGGAGCTCAGTGACTTCTATGTAGATATTATCCGTGACGAGCTGAATGTGAAGGAAGCAGAGCTGACTGATGATGTGAGCAAGCTGACAACCTATAGCTTTAAGCCACAGCTTAAGACGCTGGGACGTCGTTTTGGCAAGAAGATCAATGATGTGAGACAGATTCTTGCAGAGCTTGACGGTCAGGCAGCTATGGCAGAGTTGAATGAAAAGGGAACTCTGACGATTCAGGTCGATGGTCAGGATGAGGCTTTGGAGAAGGATGATCTTCTGATTGAAGCAGCGCAGATGGAGGGCTATGTTTCTGACAGTGACCACGGCATTACGGTGGTTCTTGATACGAACCTGACACCGGAGCTTCTGGAGGAAGGTTTTGTACGCGAGATCATCAGTAAGGTTCAGACTATGCGTAAGGATGCAGGCTTTGAGGTGATGGATCATATCAGAGTCAGCATGCAGGACAATGATAAGGTTCAGAAGGTGATTCAGGACAATGAGGCACAGATCAAGTCTGAGGTTCTGGCCGACAAGGTTTCTTATGATGGAGCAAAGGGTTTTGTCAAGGAATGGAGTATCAACGGCGAGAAGGTTACGCTTGGTGTCGAGAAGCTGTAAGAGTTCATGGAGCAGTTTTAAAGATAAAAAGCCGGTGGGCTGTCACAAATGTGGCAGCCCACCGGCTTTGTTGTGTGTCAGAATAAAGTGATCCGTCAAAAATTATGACAGCTTCTCAATGGCAGCAACAGCGTCATCAAACCAATTTCCCTGTAGCTCCTCGACATTACCGGCATCGCTGGCAGCAGCGATCTCGGCAGTCATTGGGATGCGGCCAAGAACCGGCAGATTATACTGCTTTGCAACCTCATCAACATGGCTTTCTCCGAAGATATGGATCTGTTTGCCGCAGTCCGGACATTCCACATAGCTCATATTTTCAATGATACCGAGAATTGGGATGTTCATCATCTGTGCCATACGAACTGCTTTGCCGACGATCATAGAAACAAGCTCCTGAGGAGAAGTCACAATAACGATTCCGTCTACCGGAAGAGACTGAAATACGGTCAGAGGCACGTCACCGGTTCCCGGAGGCATATCCACGATCATATAGTCAACATCCTTCCATAATACATCTGTCCAGAACTGCTTTACAGTACCAGCAATGACAGGTCCTCTCCAGATGACCGGGTCGTTGGAGTCCTCCAGCAGGAGATTGACAGACATGGTCTGGATGCCGGTCTTGCTTTCTACCGGGTAGATAACCGTGTCCGTGCCGATGGCATGCTCTGTGATCCCGAAAGCCTTTGGAATAGAAGGTCCTGTCACATCGGCATCCATAATGGCAGTATGGTGTCCCTTTCTCTGGAGGTTGACAGCCAGCATAGAGGAGATCATGGACTTGCCAACGCCTCCTTTTCCACTGACAACGCCGATCACCTTGTCGATACGGCTCTCTTTATTTGGTTGTTCAATCATATTCTGAGGGGAACGGCTGCTGCAGTCAGCAGAACAGCTTCCACAATCATGGGAACAGTTTTCGCTCATAATAATCCTTCCTTTCTTTATACACGTAAAATTCAGTATAACAATTAATTGACAAATTGTCCACACCTGTTCTAAGGGATGGAGTATGTACATATATTATGTATTATGACACGGGGATCAAAAGCAGATTGTAGTGCAGCGGTCTCTGGCATCAGCTGCAAAGTCATATAGAAAATAAAGAGGATGATGTTTTTCGGTATTGCCGGGTTGATCATTCCGGAATGGAGGAAATATGAGCGGGTATCAGAGGATGGTTTCCTATCTTTATCGATATGAGAAGGGAATCAAGGGGAAAAATGTCGGTTATGCGAGGATTGAATTAAGAAATGGTAAATGTCGCGTTACTGTGAGATTTCAGGATACAATCTCAGCATCCCCGGGAATGTCATTTTTTATACAGAAGGAAGAGGGACTTCTTCCGGTGCCGGCGGGAAAGCTTGCACGAAATGGCAATACCTTTGCCGGAAGGATCGAGACTTCCCAGGTGCATGTGGCGGGAACAGATTATTCCTTTGAACAGATAGACGGAATTTATATTACGGGATCGCAGAATGTATTTTATGCAACGACATGGAAGGATATCGTCATCTCGGAGCATGGCACAGATACAGACACAGAAATCTCCGAAGGATCAGAGCATACGGAAGTGGAGCCGGCTGCACCGGAGGGAGGAAAAATTGGCAGGAAAAAGGAGTATGTCATACCGGAGCAGACAGAATTTGGGCCGGAGCAGACAAGGCTTGGACCGGAGCGGACAGAACTTGAGCAAGGGCAGACTGTGCCTGAATCGGAAGTGCCTCAGATGGAGGCTTCCTCGGTGTCGGCGGAAGGCTGCGAAGACAGGGATGCTGCGCCGGAGGGGAGGCAGCAGAACCCCAAAACACGCTCGCGGGAATTTTGTGAAAAAATGCTGCGGGTATTTCCGAAAATGTATCCTTTTGAGACGGCAGGCATGGGAGAATGTGTGCGGATCGACCTGAAGGATATCGGGAATCTTCCGGTAGCGTACTGGTCACTGGCGGGCAATCCGTTTCTGCTTCGGGGATATTATTGTTACCGCCATCTGATCTTTACCCGGATGGATGGTGACAGTTATGGAATTGGTGTACCCGGTATATATAGCGAGGATAACGGAAGATGGGCAGAGGAATGCCGGATGACACATTTCCAGCCTCTTTCTCCTGTAAAGGATCGTCAGGGTGCCTTTGGCTACTGGCTTTACCGAATTTCTTAGTGATGCTTCCGAAAACGGAGCTTCCGGAGAAAGTATTTCGAAAATGCAGGTTTTCCAACAGGGGCAATCTGTGCTAAAATAAAGTTACATAAAATAAAAATGGAGCAGGGATTGCAATGGCAGAAGAGATCGCGGTTAAGGAAAAATATATGAAAGAGGCGCTGCGTCAGGCTAAAAAAGCGGCAGAGGCAGGGGATGTGCCGATAGGTTGTGTGATCGTGTATAAGGACAAGATCATTGCCAGAGGCTACAATAAAAGAAACCAGCAGAAAACAGCACTGGGTCATGCAGAGATCGCAGCGATACGAAAGGCGAGTAAAAAGCTGGGAGACTGGCGTCTGGAGGAATGTACCATGTATGTCACGTTGGAGCCATGCCCTATGTGTGCAGGAGCTATTGTACAGGCGAGGATTCCGGAGGTTGTGATCGGAGCGATGAATCCTAAGGCGGGATGTGCGGGAAGCATCATAAACCTGCTGCAGATGGATCGTCTGAATCACCGGGTTCGTATGGAAACCGGCATTATGGAAGAGGATTGCCAGAAGCTTTTAAAGGACTTTTTCAAAGATCTGCGTCAAAAAAAGAAAGCAGAGAAAAAGTCATCCAATGAAAGCTGATGTGTTCTGACCGGAAATGCCGGGACTCTATGCAAGATATGTATAAATGTAATGATTTTCCCACTGACCGTTGATCTGGGCAAAGTCATGAAGCAATCCCTCCCGGTGGAAGGTCAGCTGCTCCAGAAGAGCGATGGAAGGGAGATTATCCGGCATAACATATGCTTCAATACGGTGAAAACGATATTCACGGCATACCAGAGGAATCAGAAAGGAGAGGGCCTCCATCATATAGCCTTTGCGGAGATGGTCTTTGTCTGTTTTATATCCGATCATACAACTGGAAAAAGCACCCCGGAGAAAATTACTGAAACAGACAGTGCCCACGGGAATCTCCGGCTGCTGTTTGTCGTAAAGCCACATGCGCAGATAGCGGGATTTCACGAAGGAATTATATTCAAAAGTGAGGTTTGAACGCTGGAATTCCAATGTATAAAAACCGGGTCTTTTGGAGGGTTCGTATGGCTCCAGAAAATCACGGTTATTTTCATAGAATGTCAGGATGCTGGCGGCCTTGTCAGGATGACTGACGCTGAGAAGAAGGCGTTTTGTCTCATATTCCGATCGCATGGTATCATACCTCCTTTTGTTTTTGTCTGCTGATTAGTTTAGCATGGGCAGGGAAAAATAACAAGGAAATATATCTTGACAATATCCTGTGGGAGAGGATATAATGAGCCTTACCTAGTATATATATTGTGTGAAATATGAAGTATGTCATAAAGCTTCCGTGCTAGCCGGGGAGATAGCGGTGCCCTGTACCTGCAATCCGCTACAGCAGGGGTGATGTTCTGCTTCGGATGCATTGATTGTGGAGCTGCCCGGTATAAGTGGTGTTGACGTTTTGGTCTCGCGCAATGGGAACTCATGAACCGTGTCAGGAGGGGAACCTAGCAGCACTAAGTGAGCCCTCCCGTGTGCCGTGAGGTTGCCGGAGCCGAGCTAACTGTACCGGTAACGTCCGCAGAGATGTGTACAACGCAGAATGCACGGTTTTTAAAATAAATATATAAATATTTTTAGTTAGTTGGAAAAGTGGACGAAATGCCACTTTTTTCTTTATTTCTGGCGTAGATTTTGGTAAAATAAATGTATATTCTGAATGTTCGGGTACAAAGGGGGAGAAGCAGTGAAAGCAGAGTTGAAAAAGGGCAGTATTAATCAGATCCTTAAGGGGACAGATATATACGAAGCGGGAGAGTTTCTTGATTCTATTGCAATGGTAGTTAAGGGCAGGATACGGGTACACGGTTATGGCATCAATCTGGTAGTTGGATCGGGATGCTTTCTTGGGGTACGCGATCTCAACAGAGGAGCCCATAGTGTAACATATACGGCACAGACCAACGCAGTGATCTATGTATTTCCATCTTCCGGTGCAATGAGTGATATCCGTAAGATCATGCAGATCAACAAGGACTATGTGGCTTTGATGGTATCAGGGCTTCATCGCTCTCTGGCAGAGCAGGAAGCTGCATATGAAGAGCTGCAGGAGGCTGCACAGGGAGCATATGAACTGGTTGACAGAGTGTACCGGAAGTGTCAGGAAATATCAAAGGAGACCGGTGCATATTTTCAGGAGCTTCCGGCACTGGAAAAGCTGCATCCTTTTGATGAACCGCAGATGCTTTCATTGGACAAGGTTCATTATTACCAGGCGTGTGCCAAGGTTCCTATGGATGTACAAAAAGCATTTTACGGCAGCTCTGCAGAAATTTGTCTTTATCATGTACGGGAGCAGGTAGATCTGCTGCATCAGCTTCATGACTATAGCAAGTCCCTGGCGGAGTATCTGGAGCTGATGATGCGTCATCTGATCCTGGATGGCAGGAATCTTTACGCCTCTGTTGCCGGATTTGCGTTGATCCTGCAGAGAGCAGACCAGGATGCCGGGGAGGTTATGTCAGAACTGGATGAGGTGATTGACCGGATCAATGTGCTGGAAGGCGTTTTGATGAAGCGGGCAGATGTAGAGAGTGCCATTGACAGGGCGGCAATGGAAGAAACGTATTTTAATTTGCTGAATCCCGGTCGTAGCACAGGAAATGCACTGGATGTGGCAGGGGATACCCTTGCGCTGGTGGAGACATCGGATATTGATGCGGCAGAGCTTGTGGATACTCTGGGAACCATTCTTGCTTTTGGTGAGATTGAGGCGGGGGAAGCAGAGCACTTTGAAACCCTTGTAGGACAGTTTGAAGCGCTGAAGGACAAGGAAAGCTCATCGGATGAGGTGAGAAATCTGCGCCGTTCATTAATGAAAGCATATTATCCGATCTACGAGAAGGTTTTTTTGAAGGATTTTTATTCCAAGGAAGATACTCCTGTTGAGGTGGATCTGTTCCTGCGGTACGGCTTTTTGAGTGAACGCCTGCTGAGAGAGGATCTCATCGAGGATCTGCTGGCTCTGGACAATGGCGGAGTCCATCAGAATGGCTGTCAGGTATATGATATGAAGGAGTGGCTTCAGGCCATTATGAATGGTGAAAGAATGCCGTCAAAAAATGAATTTGATCTGGATTATGAGGAGAATCTCCGGGAAAAGGTTAAAAATAAAGAGATTACATCGCAGCAACGGGACGGGTTGTTGAAGGATTCGGAGCAGAAGCTGCATTTTGAAGTGTCAAATATGTTCCGTATTACACACCGTCTGGTCAGTGGGCAGATCGTATCTTTTGTACCGTTTTTGTATACCGAGGGATGTACGGCACTGGAAAAGAATTTTCTGTCCAAGGAGAAGATCTGTGCAGCATTCAACAGACTGCGCCGTATTGACTTTTCGGCATTTTACCGGGAAGTGCTGTTTCGGAAGGAAGTGCCAGGTATCAAAAAGGAGTTTATCCAGCAGGAGGTATGTCCTGATGTGATCCTTTTGCCGACGGTTGGTTCCAAGGACATTATGTGGCAGGAACTCAGTGGAAGAAAACGAAATACACCGGGACGTCTTTTGCTTCCTGTCTTTATGGAGGGAGATCTGGACAAATCAGTAGTACATCTGACCGGAGCATTCCGCTGGGAGCTTTGCCGTACCATGCAGGGTGTTTATTGGAACAATATCCAGTACAAATCCCTGACCAGTGAATATTCTGATTTTCTGCAGTTTTATCGTAAGAATCGTGAATTGTCCGATGAGCGCAAGGAAAAATTAAAGCTTCAGATTCAGAAGCATCGAAATAACAGCAGAGAGATTTTTGCGGCAGATTACAGCAATTGGATTTTGCATGAATCACAGGGAGGCATGCTTCTCAGTAAGCCGGTAAGAGAGATTCTGGCGACATACTGTCCATTTGCATTGGAACTCCGCCAGAATCTGGAGGCGCAGCCGGTATTCCAGAATGCGATGGCCCGCTATGAACGGGAAAAGGGCAAAAAGCTCCGGGAATATGATCTGAAATTCCGTGTATGGGAAAAGGATCATGTAGATGTGCCGACAGAGATCATCCAGACGAAAGAATTCTACGAGAAATAAACAGACGCCTTCCGGTCAGATCCATCCTCCGTCCAGAGTGATGATCTGGCCGGTCATATATTCCGGGGCTTCTGCAACCTGACGGACTAGTGCGGCAGCCTCTTCCGGGGTACCGGCGCGGCCGGCCGGGATTTCCTCAGTCAGGGCAGATAGTTCATCCGGATCGAGAAAGGCGTTCATCGCAGTATCGATCATACCGCACGCAATTGCATTGACCGGGATACCGCTGGGAGCCAGTTCCTTGGCCAGAGCTTTTGTCAGGGCATTGATCCCGCCCTTGGAAGCAGAGTAGGCCGCCTCTGTAGAAGCACCCACATTGCCCCATACGGAGGAGATATTGATGATCCTGCCATGCTTTTCATGCAGAAAATAAGGAATGATAATACGGCTTGTGTAAAAGACAGAGGAAAGATTGGTGCGCAGAAGGTCATCCCATTGCTGTGGAGTCATATCCTGAAGCAGACCGATATGGGAGATTCCCGCATTGTTAACAAAGATTTCCGGAATGCCGAAGGTCTGTACGGATTTTGTCACAAAAGCTTCAGCATCCTCCGGGTTTCCCATATCGCCGTAAAATGCGAAATACTGGCCGCCGGCCGCCGTGATCTGTGTTTTTGTATGCTCCATATCCGGGCTCTTATGGCGGCAGCAGATAGAGATATTCCAGCCCATAGAGGCGTATAACAGAGCAATCGCCTGACCGATACCGCGGGATGCTCCGGTGATGATAATGTGATGTGTATTCATAAAATGCAGTTCCTTCCTTAGTTATTCCATTTGCTTTTGACACAATATATAGTATACAGAAAGGGAGTTTTCATGCAAGTCTTTACACGGTTTGGGAAGTTTGCTATAATCTGTTATAATGTTGTAAATTTCGGAAACAATTCCAAGGGGATAATGACAGAGAATAAAAGAAAGGTACTGATATGAAGAAAAATGCAGTGATGTTTTTTTTAAAGAGCTTATTGAAATCAATTTTGGTTATTGTGTCTATTCTGGCGGTAGGTGTGATCAGCTACAAGGTTTCCTATGAATATTTATCAAAGCAGCTGGAAGCTGGAAAGCTGGATGTACAGGAGAAGGAGCTGGAGACGATTCTGGATCAGGCAAAGACGGACGAGATTTCCAAGAACCTGATCTATATTGTGGATGACAAGCAGAGGATCACACATATGCTGCTGGAGATCTGTAATACCAAGACATACAATATGGACTACGTTACCATTCCGGTAGAGACGGATTATACGATACCGGCCAGAATGTACCAGAAGCTTTGTGTAGTGGATGAGGAGATTCCGCAGATCGTACGTCTTTCCAAGCTGCGCAAATATTTTGCGGATCTGGAGGATACACAGGCATATGGTTATGCAGAGCTGATCATGGAAAAACTGTTAAAGACGGATATCAGTTATTTTACGGTGATCCCTCAGGATATATATGATCTCCATTATCAGGAGCAGAAGATGACGACGCAGTATACCAAGGTGATGAGTGGAACATCACAGAAGCCAGCGACATCGCCGGAAGCAAGTGCAACGCCTCAGAATTACAGTGCTTCCGTAACGATGAAAGTATCTATGCTCAGCGAATCCTATATCAATCAGTTAAATGATCTGGGAGATGACGAGGCAAAGATCATGGCATATATCAAGGAGCAGTATAAGCAGGATGGTGTACAGTCCAACCTGACGGTATATAACAAGATCGGATATATCGAAGCATATATGAAAATGAATACTTCTCTTTATCATTATTGGGGATTGCCGGGAGAGTATAACGGCAAGCTGTTCCAGGTTGATATAGATTCTGCCGCGAAGTTTATCAAGAAGCTGGAAAATGTCGCAGAGACATATACAGAGCCACAGAGTGAGGAAAAGGCGGTACCTGCCAAAAAGCAGATCAGTTCCACAGGGAAGAAGATAATGATTCTCAATGGAAGCAAAATTTCCGGTCTTGCGGCTTCTAAGCAGACGGAACTGGTGAATGCCGGGTTTACGGTTCCGAAGGTAGGAGATTATACTCAGGAGGTATTGACCAGAACCAGGATCATTGTTTCCAAAAGGAGAATGGGAGCAGATCTTACAGCGTATTTTAAGAATCCGGAACTTGTAGTGGGAGAGACACCGAATGGCTATGACATTGAAATAATTCTTGGCACAGTAGATGCCAATTAGAATGGGATTTAATTATGCAGGCTTCAGTAAAGATCATGGATATTGATGTGGATATGATGAGTAATGACGTCTTTATCCGAAAAATGAATGAATACTTGACCGATGACCACCTGGATGTCATTATGTTTGCTTCCACCAAAATGCTGAATAAAGCAATGGAAGATGAGGAATACCGTGCCTTCCTTGAAAAGGCGGATCTGTTTCTGCCGGGAGAAAAGGCATTGCTGGCAACGCATCATGCAGATGTCCTGGAAGCGGGTAATATGGTTGTAAGCTACCGCAGTCTGGGGATGATGCTGGAAAATCTCATCAAAGAGGACAGAACACTGTATATCATAGCAGACAATCAGAACGCCGTAGAAAAGCTGCAGCATTACTGCAAAAAAATGCAGCCGGAGCTGCGGGTGGTAGGTTCCTATTCCTGTGAAATGGATATGGAGGATGCAGCAATCGTTAATGAGATCAACAGCCACACGCCGGATATGATCCTGTTGAATCTGCCGGTAGGGGTGCAGGAGAGCTGGATCATGGAACATTCTTCTCTGCTGAATGCCAAGCTTTGTATTGCCATAGGCGGAGTCGCAGAGCTGATCCTGGCGATGCAGAGGGAGACCCCGGAATGGGTCAAAAAGCTGCATCTGGAGGGCCTTTATCATCGGATTTTCCGGGAACAGGCGGTAAAAAAAGATGTCCGGACCCGTATATTTCGCAAAAAAGTAGTCAAATATAATAATCAGAACGAAATCAATGAAATACATGATTATACAAAGGATGATGGCAGATAGCCATCATCCTTTTCTGGTGAAAAGAGGATGGCGATGAAACGAGAGCGTTTGGCGGGAGGAAAAGGAAGAGATCTGATGATGATCGCAGCGGGGACGATATGTATGGCTTTGGCGGTAAATCTGGTATATGAGCCCTTAGGAATGGTAACAGGAGGCATATCCGGACTTTCGATCATCGTAAGACGCCTCACAGGACATTGGCTTGGGAGAGGTGTGCCGGTCTGGCTTTCTAACCTGTTATTTAACATTCCGGTCTTTTTGACGGCATTGAAAATAAAAGGAAAGGCATATATGAGGATGACCCTGTTTGCAAATCTGTGTTTTACGGCGGCTCTCTTTTTGATTCCCGTACCGGCCACTCCGCAGAAGGACTTTGTATTGGCAGCAGTGGTGGGAGGTGTTCTGACCGGTGCAGGTCTTGGTCTCGTATTTTCCAGGGGCTGTTCCACGGGAGGAACGGATCTGCTGGGAGCTGTGATCCATCACGTTTTTCCGTATTACCCGGTGGGACAGATCCTGTTTCTGCTGGACTGTCTGATCATTGCAGCAGGAGCGTGGGTATTTGGCATCCGGCCGGCAGTGTATGCGGCGGTGGCGGTCTATCTGACCACACGGCTCATGGATACCATTGTGGCAGGAGGTAATTTTGCCAAGCTCGCCTATATCATATCGGATCATTACGAGGAGATTGGATGCAGTGTTATGTCGCAGCTTGGAAGAGGTGTCACAGTGCTGGAGGGAACAGGTATGTATACTGGCAAACAGAGAAGGACTCTGATGTGTGTGGTGGACCGGAAACAGATCAGCAGGGTTAGTCAGATTGCGCGGAATATCGACAAAAAAGCGTTCGTCATAATTTCAGATATCCGGGAGGTTCAGGGAGAGGGATTTGTGGAAAAGGTACAGACGTAAACGGCCACAAAGGACTATTTTTTGACGAAATGAACGAAAAAAAATAAAAATATACGGTTTGCACAAAACATTAAAATGTTCTTTGGCTATTTGTGCTATGGTAAACAATGCTTGGATGGTGTAATATAATTCTTGGGTAAAGCGTTAGGGATAAACGCGAAAACTTGAAAGGCATATTATTTAAAACATTATAGGAGGAACACACAATGGCAAGTTTATCATTAAAGAACGTTGGTAAGACATATCCTAACGGATTCGTCGCAGTTAAAAATTTTAATCTTGATATCGCAGATAAGGAATTCATCATTTTCGTAGGACCTTCAGGTTGTGGAAAATCTACAACACTTCGTATGATCGCTGGTTTGGAGGAGATTACATCCGGAGAGCTCTGGATCGGTAATACAATGGTAAATGACGTAGAGCCTAAGGACAGAGATATCGCAATGGTATTCCAGAGTTACGCTCTGTATCCACATATGTCAGTATATGACAATATGGCATTTGGTCTTAAGTTAAGAAAGACTCCAAAGGAGAAAGTTGACAAGCTCGTTCACGAGGCAGCTAAGATCCTCGACATCGAGCATCTGTTAGACCGTAAGCCAAAGGCCCTGTCCGGTGGTCAGAGACAGCGTGTGGCAATGGGTCGTGCAATCGTTCGTAATCCTAAGGTATTCCTGATGGATGAGCCACTTTCCAACCTGGACGCAAAGCTTCGTGTACAGATGCGTATCGAGATTTCTAAGCTTCATCAGAGACTTGAGTCTACTATCATCTATGTAACTCATGACCAGACAGAGGCTCTTACACTTGGTACCCGTATCGTAGTTATGAAGGATGGTGTTATGCAGCAGGTTGCTACACCAATCGATCTGTATACAAAGCCATGTAACCTGTTCGTAGCCGGTTTCATTGGTTCTCCACAGATGAACTTCATCGATTGTAAGGTTGTCAGAGATGAAGAGGGCATTAAGCTTGCATTTGGTTCCTATGCAGTGAAGCTTCCAGAGAGCAAGGCTGAGAAGCTCGTAGAGGGTGGATACATAGATAAGGACGTTATCATGGGTATTCGTCCAGAGGATATTAAGGATGAGGAGATCTTCATCAATGCAGGCAGCAGCAACGTACTTGATGCTACCGTTCGTGTATACGAGATGCTCGGTGCCGAAGTATTCCTGTACTTCTCAGTTGAGGGACATGACATTACTGTTCGTGTTAACCCACGTACAACTGCTCGTCCTGGTGATACCATCAAGATCGCTCTTGATACCAGCAAGATCCATATCTTTGATAAGGATACAGAGACAACAATCACAAACTAATCTGAAATGCTCAGAAGGCAGTGGCAGCGAGGCTGTCACAGTGCCGGATTGGTTATATGATCTGAAAAATGGAGGGCTGTCCATAAGGACAGCCCTCTTTACATTTGTGCAAAATGATGATAAAATGTATGCGGTAGACTCTATGTATTAGAAGAAATAACAATAAATTCATAATAAAGTAACAGATAAGATAAATAACGTGGAGGGGTTGTATGATTTCAAATCAGGTATTGCAGACAACGATCGACGGGTTAAAGAATATTACCCGTATTGACATCTGTGTGATGGACACAGAGGGAAAAGCGTTGGCAACGACGATTAACAATGTAGAAGAGTATGAAGAAGCGGTAATGGGATTTGTAGATTCGCCGGCAGACAGCCAGGTGCTGCAGGGATATCAGTTTTTTAAGGTATTTGACGAGCATCAGCTGGAGTATGTGATTCTAGCAAAGGGTGACAGCGACGACGTTTATATGGTTGGAAAGCTGGCAGCATTCCAGATTCAGAATCTGCTGGTGGCATATAAGGAGCGTTACGATAAGGACAACTTTATAAAGAACCTGTTGTTGGACAATCTGCTTCTGGTGGATATTTACAATCGTGCCAAAAAGCTTCATATTGATACAACGGCACGCCGTCTGGTATTCCTGATTGAGACAAAAAATGAGAAGGACACAGGAGCTCTTGAGATTGTAAAGGGATTATTTGCAAGCAAGACAAAAGACTTCATCACACAGGTGGATGAGAAAAACATCATCCTTGTGAAGGAAGTAAAGCCAAATGAAACCTATGATGATATGGATAAGACTGCAAAGGTCATTCTGGATATGCTGAATACGGAGGCTATGACGTCCGTTCATGTATCCTATGGCACGATGGTCAATGAGATTAAGGATGTATCCCGTTCGTACAAAGAGGCCAAAATGGCATTGGATGTGGGAAAGATTTTCTACAGCGATAGAAATGTGGTGGCATATAGCAGCCTGGGAATCGGCCGCCTGATCTATCAGCTCCCGATGCCTTTGTGCAAGATGTTTATCAAAGAGATTTTTGGCGACAAATCTCCGGATGAGTTCGATGAGGAGACGATCGCAACCATTAACAAATTCTTTGAAAACAGTCTGAACGTGTCAGAGACATCAAGACAGCTTTATATTCACCGTAACACATTGGTATATCGTCTGGATAAACTTCAGAAAAGCACAAATCTGGATTTGCGGGTATTTGAAGATGCGATCACATTTAAGATCGCATTGATGGTGGTCAAATACATGAAGTATATGGAAACCTTTGAATATTAATTCAAATAAAGCGTGAAAGCCCCAGAGATGGGGCTTTTAAACGATATGCCCCATCAATCGGGGATGAGCGGAAATGAGGATAGAAATGACTGGAATAAAAACCTTTGGAAATAACAGCGAATCGATGGAAACCATGATCCGGATGCAGAATGTAAATTTAGTGTATCCCACAGGAACTGCTGCGTTGAAGGATTGTTCTCTGGAAATAGCAAAAGGGGAGTTCGTATTTATCGTGGGAAGCAGTGGCTCCGGTAAATCTACGATGATCAAGACACTTTTGGGGGAACTGGCGATCAGCTCCGGCAGGATTGAGGTGGCAGGAAAGAATCTGGCCAATATGAGCCGGAGGGAGCTGCCTTATTTCCGTAGAAGACTGGGTGTGGTATTTCAGGAATTCCGTCTGCTGGATGAGATGAATGTTTTTGAAAATGTGGCACTGGCGCAGAGAGTGGTGGGAGTATCCAGCCGGGAGAAACGGCGTAAGAATTCTCTGGCAATGCTGGAGATGGTGGGGCTTGCCAAAAAGCTTAAGGCATATCCCAATGAGCTTTCCGGTGGAGAGCAGCAGAGAGTAGCGATCGCCAGAGCCATGGTAAACCGTCCGGCGATTCTGCTGGCGGATGAGCCAACAGGTAATCTGGATCCGGAAAATTCCTGGGAGATCATGAAGCTTTTGCAGGATGTTCATGAGCTGGGGACTACAGTGCTGGTGGTAAGTCACAATGAGGATATCGTCAATAAAATGCAGAAACGGGTGATTACGCTGCATAAGGGACAGATCACAAGCGATGCGAGACAGGGGGGATATTTGCAGTGAGTACATTATGGTATGGCCTGAAACAGGGCATTAAGAGTATTATCCAAAATAAAATATTTTCGCTGGCTGCCATCGGAACCATTACAGCGTGTCTGTTCCTGCTGGGAGTATTCTATTCATTATTTACTAACTTTCAACATATGGTGTATAACGCAGAAAGTACCGTAGGAATTATCGTGTTTTTTGATGAGGAAGCAACGGATGCGCAGATCAGCAGTATTGGAGAACAGATCAAAGCACGAAAGGAAGTAGAACGGGTCGATTTTGTTTCGGCGGAGGAGGCATGGAAGCGTTTCCAGTCGGAAATTCTGGAGGATCAGAAGGAGCTGATGAACGTATTTGGAAATGATAATCCGTTGGAACATTCTGCTTCTTATGAGGTTTATCTGAAGGATGTAACAAAGCAGTCAGAGGTGGTATCCTTTATCGAAGGTCTGAGTGGAGTCAGAAAGGTAAACAGTGCACAGGATGCGGCGACAGGCTTTGGAAGCTTTAATATGCTCATCGGTTATGTGTCTGTTTCAATTATCGTACTGCTGATCCTGGTATCGGTATTCCTGATCTACTCTGCGGTAGATATGGGAATCAATGTGCGGAAGGACGAAATTGCAATTATGAAACTGATCGGAGCAACAGACCTCTTTGTGCGTCTGCCCTTTATTGTGGAGGGAATCGCAATGGGGATCATCGGAGCGGCCGTTCCGTTGGTGATCCTGAGAATTATGTATGAAAATGTAGTATCCTTTATTGTGGCACATTTTTCTGCACTTTCCGGCTGGCTTGCGTTTGTAAGCACAGGTCAGGTGTTTCGGGTGCTGGTTCCTTTATGTATGGGAATCGGTATTGGTATTGGTGTACTGGGAAGTACTATGTCTGTCCGGAAGCATCTTCAGGTGTAAATGAAGGATGCAGGGAAAGCGGACCGGATGAAATGAATTGTGCAGAAGGAATGGAGTGAGACAGGATGAGACGCAGATGGAAGATTGCGGTCGGTGTATGGCTGGCGGGTGCTGTACTGACAGGAGCTGCCGGTTTTGTTAAAACGGATCTGCCGGGACTGAAAACGATGGATAAAGTATATGCGGCACCTCAGCAGAGTGAGGGAACAGACTCGGATACAAGCAGCTCTTCCGGGGATAACAGCTATCAGGGGCAGCTGGACGCGGCAGAAAAGAAAAAACAGGGACTGGAAGAAGAACAGAAGGCTTTGGAACAGAAGCTGGATAACATTCAGCAATTTGCAGATGATGTTAATAAATACGTGAGAACTCTGGATATGCAGATGATGAACCTGCTGGATAACATTGAAAGCAACAAAGAGGAAATGAAAGCGATCAAAGAAGAGATCCAGGAGGTCAATGAAGAGTACGAAAAGGCGCAGAGTCTGCAGCAGGAACAGTATGACGGGATGAAAGCGCATATCAAATATATGTACGAAAATTCGGACAATAATTATCTCGTATATTTGATGAAATCCCGCAGTCTGGCAGATTTTCTCAGCAGAGAGGAATATGTTGAAAAGGTCACAGATTATGATAAGGTTCTGCTCAACAGATATCAGCAGGTGCTGGATGAAGTGACTCTGGCGCAGCAGAGAGCGGAGGAGAAGCAGAAGGAAGTAGTTGCAACGAAAAATTCTCTGAAATATGAGAAAGAAAAGGTGGAGCAGCTTTCCGAGGAAAAGACCCGTCAGATTAAGGTATATCAGGGACTCATTAGTGATAATAAAAAGAATGTGGCAAGTTACGCGGCACAGATCGCAGCACAGGAACAGGAAATAGAAGACCTTTTGCAGCAGAATCGAGACAATATTTCTGCCCAGGAGCAGGATGGGAATACGGTTCAGATTGTGCCAACTACCGGAGAATATGCGTGGCCGCTGCCGGTATCCGGAAGGATTACCTCCACATTTGGATATCGAAAAGCACCGACGGCAGGAGCCAGCAGCTATCATAAAGGTGTTGATATTGCGGTCAACACGGGAACAAATGTGCTGGCATGCAAGGAAGGAAAGGTTGTAACTGCAGCGTATTCTTCTTCAGCCGGAAATTATGTGGCAATTTATCATGGAGGGGGCATTTATTCTTATTATATGCACTGTTCCCAGCTAAGGACTTCCGTGGGAAAGCATGTAGAAAAGGGACAGGTGATTGCCAAGTCCGGATCCACCGGCATATCTACAGGTCCTCATCTGCATTTTGCTATGTACAAATCAGGAAATTATGTAAATCCGATGTATTATGTAAAACAACCATAAGGGAACAAAAGGATACCTGCAGCACAGAGCAGCGCTGCAGGTATTTTAAGTCGTAGAAGGGAAAATAAAGGTGTCTAATGAGATAGAGAAATGGAAAGGTGTGATTTTATGAAAGACAAAAAATTCTGGCAGGGATTTCTGGGAGGAGCGTTGTCGGTGATCACCTGTGTTCTGCTGGGATGTGTGATAATGACGGCGGCAGGGAGGATCGATCTGACCATGGTGCTGCATGGGAGCTCCAACAGTATTCTCAACAGCAGCCTGCAGCGGAAAATGACAGAGATTCAGTCTTATGTGAATCAGTTTTTTCTGGACGACATTGACCAGGAAAAAATGCAGGATGCTGTCTGCAAGGGGATGGTAAACGGTCTGGGGGATACATATGCTGCTTATTACAATGAAGAGGAATATCAGGATATGAAGGAAAAAACTTCCGGAAATTATTGTGGTATTGGTGCGGTTGTAAGCCAGAGCGCAACAGACGGAGCGATCAGCATCGTACAGACCATAAAGGGAGGACCAGCAGAGAAGGCGGGGATGAAGTCCGGAGATATGATCGTTGAAGTGGATGGCATTTCGACGCAGGGAATGGATCTCACGGCATTGATCAGTAAGACAAAGGGAGATGCCGGGACGAAAGTGAAGGTTACGGTACTGCGTGACGGACATCAGAAAAAATATACGATCACACGAAAGGAAATTCATTCCCAGACAGTGGAATCCAGAATGTTGGATAACAAGATTGGCTATATCGCTGTCAGCTCCTTTGAAGAAGTGACAAAGCAGCAGTTCAGGGATGCTTTAAAGAAGCTAGAGAAGGAAGGTGAGAAATCGTTGATCATTGATCTGCGGAATAATGGAGGAGGACTTCTAAGTACCGCTGTGGATATGCTTGACCGGCTTCTGCCGAAGGGAACTCTGGTTTATACCAAGGATAAGAACGGCGAGAAGGAGGTTTACAGTGCGACCGATGAGGAGAGCTTTGATAAACCGGTTGCGATTCTGGTGAATGAAAATTCGGCCAGTGCATCAGAGGTATTTTCCGGAGCGATGCAGGATTACAAAAAAGCAGTTCTTGTGGGAAACACGACATTTGGAAAAGGGATCGTGCAGACGGTATTTGATCTGCCGGATGGTACGGCGTTGAAACTGACCACCTCCAAATATTATACGCCAAAGGGAAGAAATATCCATGGAACAGGCCTGGAGCCGGATATTCCCGTGACCCTGGATGAAACGACTTATAACCAGAAAAAAAGCGGTCTGACCATTGATAATCAGATGGAAAGAGCGGTTGAATATTTGCTGAATAAATGATACTATTAAGCTGTAAAGGAAAGGGGAGACTTTTCCGATATAAAATACATAAATCATAGGAGGGATAAATTCATGAACCGAAAAAGAATGAGAAAAAGCAGCATATCATGGTTGTTGGTTTTGTCTATGGTACTGAGTCTTTTTGGTGGAGAATTTGCAAGCCCGTTAAGTGCAAAAGCAGACGGGGAAGCGACCATTACATTTGGTGATGCAAAAATCTCTTCCAACGGATATTATACATATCCGGATCTGACTGTTACAGTTGCCAATAAGTCAAAAAGAATACACAACCTGACTGTAAAGGCAAGCGATACAGTTACGTCCGGAAGCTCTGACAGTGGATATATCAGAGTAACAGGGACAACGATTGAGGATTACCTGGGCAAAAAGATTACCGGTAAGGGTATTCTCACCAAGGAAAGTCTTGACGAAAAGTATGGCACAGAGGGTGGTGTCAGCCAGGGAAGTAGTAATGAAGAGCTTTCCACAGACAGTACCTCTATGTATGAGTCTATTACTTTTGATTTTGATTCAGCATACGGCTCTGATGCTACACCGCAGGGTGCACTTATCAGCGAGGTGCAGTCATATCTCCGTACCCTTCGCTTTACTACCAGTAAGGATGGTAAGCAGGAGGTCAGCATCACAGCAACGACGCTGGCAAGCTCTGATATGAAGGTGACGATCAACGAGAAGAAAGTACAGCTTCATTATTACAATGGTCATTTCTATGGATATGTTCCATTTGCGAAGGAAGAACATGGATGGGAGACCGGCTCATGGCAGAAGGCTTATGAGGAGGCACAGACGGCTGATTTTAATGGTGTCACAGGATATCTGGCAACACTGACATCCCGTGGTGAGGACCGTTTCCTGTATTCTACCTTCCCACTTTATGGCAATTATGCCAAGATGGGATGGATCGGATGTACCAGAATGTCTCTGGCAGATGTTGAGGCAGGCAAGGAAACGGAGAAGCTTCCTGCATTTAAGGGACCGGATGATCCAAACTTTGTATGGCGCTGGGTCAGCGGTCCGGAAAAGGGACTGGAATTTGGACAGCAGATTGATTCCTGCGGATATGGTTCCGGTGATGGTGGATTTGAAGCTTATACCGGCTGTTTCTCAAACTGGGAAAATGGCAACAATATAGAGCCAAACGGCGGTACTGCGATGCAGCAGGAAGGCTTTGGCTATTATGGTCAGTATGAGTATGGCCGTTGGAATGACTGGCCAAATGATGCTACGATTTCCGGTTATTATATTGAGTTCGGTGGTATGCCGGGAGATGTTCAGAAACTGAAGGACAGCCTGGGTGAGGATGTTATCATATCCGGGAGCGCGATCGAGGACAAGGTAGTAAATCCAAACGTAAAAGAGCCTGAATCCACAGATGCTCCGAAGGAGACCATGAAGGGTAAGCCGGCAATCAGGTTAAAAGACGGAGTTACCAAAATTGAAGTGGGTACCCAGCTGATTGCAGATGTGAGCAATGTTACACCGGATGATGCCGATTATGTTTATAAATGGTATTATGAGGATAAGGATACCGGTGTATGGAAAGAGATTTCTACTACCAATGACAGAATCACATTAACAGATGATCTGATCGATCATAATATTAAGGTGGAGCTGGTTGGAAAGAATAAATATGAGGGAAGTGTCGTAAGCTCTGATCCGTTTGATGCGACACATACCAAAAAGCCGCTGACCGGCTCTCCGTTAATTGATAAGAAGAATTCGGATGACGAGCTGGAACCGGGAACTGTTCTGGTACCAAATCTTGATAAGCTGGTAAGTCCAAAGGATTCCACGATCGGGGATCAGTTGGAGTACACATGGGTTGCCAAGAATCCGGAAACAGGCAAGGAAGAGATTGTCGGTACAGACAAGTCCTATGTTATCAAAGAAGCAGATCAGGGAAAGGATCTCTATCTGACGGTAAAAGCAAAGGACGATTCGGATGATTATACAGGAGAGGCAACCTCACAGGAGGCGCTTTCTGTTCCGGCAGCAGCAACCCCAACACCGGCACCGTCAAACGCACCATCTGCCACACCGGCACCGGTTGCCATTGGAGGAGGCAGACCTGTTATCGAGAATAATACAACGGATGAGGAAGGAAACGACCTGAATAAGGAAGGCACAGTTCTGACTGCCAATATTGATAAGATCACACCGGAGGGAGCAAAGGCCACTCTGACATATCAGTGGTCTATCCGTGAGACAGACGGTACTCTGACAAAGATCGAAGGTGCTACCGGCAAGAATTATACTCTGAGAAAAGAAGATCTGAATAAAGATCTGGTAGTATCTGTTACTGCAGACGAGGACAGCGGTTACTATGGAACCAGACGTTCTTTCCCATATCCAACAACCCAGCAAAAAGAATCCATTAAGGGAACGGTTGGCATTATTAACGAAACAACAGAAAAGGATGCGAATGGCGATCCATATGAGGTGAAGCGAGAGGGAACGATCCTGACTGCAGACATTGCCGGTGTTACACCGGAGGATTCTCATGATTCCCTGACTTATCAGTGGGGTATCTGGAGTGACGATGGAAAATTCACACCGATCGAAGATGCCACAGACCGCAGCTACAGGCTGACAACGGACGAGATCGACAAAAAGATTGGCGTTAAGGTGACCGGAAACGGTTCGTATAAGGGAACGATTGATTCTTCAAAATATGATACAACCCGTACAGATTCCGATGTAAAGATTGAGGATTCTAATGAGGATGGAAAGAGACTGATCGTAGTATCACCGACTATGGAAGATACAGTGTATGCCATTGTAAAGGCGAGTGGCGATGGAACACCGCTGCTTGACATTCCGACGGTCGATGAAAATAAAATTGAACAGCATCCGACGATCTTTACGAAGGAGCTCCCGGGATATTACAGACCGGCGAAAGCGGGCGGCAAGCTGATCTTTACAGTAGATAAGAATGAGCAGTATATTATCTATGCCAAGAGAGAAACAACCACAGATGTTGTTATCGTAGCACCGGAAATCGATGCAAAGATCGGTGATTATGATGATAAGAATACCTTAGAAAATAACGAGGATGATACCATTTCCGTTGTAGTAAATCCGGCTGATCCGGAATATAAATACGGTATTATGGTAAAGAAGGATGGTAAGTATACCTCTTTGGGAGTTACATATGATCCGGATAAGAAGGAATATGTATATGACAAGTCCGGCAATTACTGGAGCGGGGGCGGCGAAGGAAAGGTGATCTTCTCCAATCTGCCGGCAGACGGTACCTACAAGGTAGTTGCCGTTCGAAAGGATGCTACGGTTGATGATGGTATATTGAAGGATCTCACACCGGAACAGATTGAAGGTGGATCTCCGGATATTATTTCTGAGCCGAAGCCGGTACAGTCCAGTCAGCCGACGGGAAGTCCGAGCCCATCGCCAAGTACAAGTCCGAGCCCATCCACATCACCAAGCAGTAAGCCGGGAGACGATGCAAGCCCAAGCCCATCCGTATCACCAAGCGGTGAGCCGGGAGACGATGCAAGCCCAAGTCCATCCGTATCACCAAGTAATGATCCGAATGCAGGTAAATCTCCGGCACCAAGTGGAAAACCGTCTGCTTCACCGGTGACAAGTCTGAATACCTTGACAACAACGGTACCGGCTGCAACGTCATCACAGTTGACACCGGATCAGATCAGCAGAGTGGATCAATTTGTAGAGGATCACGGAAAAGATTCAACCGGTGATATCGTTAAGAAAGTGGATGATCTCACAAAGGATATTATTTCATCCGGTGAGAAGGAATGGAATGAGATGTCTTCGGCAGAGCAGGATGCAGTAAACCAGCGATTGAAGGATGGTGGATGTCCATATACTTATTCGCAGCTTCTGGAGTTGGCCAATGCATACAAGATTCCGGGCTTCAAGCTTCATAAGGTAATGAAGAAGGGATCTAAAGCAAAGCTGAAGATGATGAAATGTAAGGGTGCGACAGTGATCGTAACATCTACAAACAAGAAAGTCGCTACTGTGAATAAGAAGGGTGTTATCAAGGCAAAGAAAAAAGGAAAAGCAACTCTTACTATTACAGCAGTTAAGGGCAAATACAGCAACCGTCTGGTTGTCAAGATTGAAGTCCGGAAGAAGTTTAAGAATGCGACCGAGCTGAAGAAGTTTAAGTCCGGCCGAATCAAGACTCCTACGATTCTGATCGCTAAGAAGAGAAAGCTGAAGAAGTCAACAAAGATCAAGATCTATGGTCTGGAAAAGAGTGCAAAGGTGAAGTATGTGTCATACAATAAGAAGGCACTGCCGATTAACAAAAAAGGGCGTTACACCGCAAAGAAGAGGGGAAAATCCCTGATGCGTGTAACCGTAAAGCAGAATGATAAGACATACTTCCTGTATTTGTATGTAACAGCATTCAAATAAAACAGAATAACATTTCTGAGAGATCAGAGAGAAAATCACAAGCGTCGTACGAAAGGTGCGGCGCTTGTTGACGTTTTGGACCGGACTGCCTCATCATCTCAGGAGAAAAATCCAATCGGAAACAATTTTTTGATAATTCCTATTGACAAAGTATGAAAAGGGGTGTAATATATCCCTAGTAAGTTGATAGAGATTAAAGGGATTGGAGAAAACAAATGACAGAGTATGGATTTAACACAATGCTTTTGCACGGTGTACCACAGGAGGATCCTTACGGAGCCACTCATACACCGATTTATCAAAGCAGTGCCTTTCAGCACAAAAGTGCCGAAGATCTGGAAAATATCTTCACGAATAAGGCGATGGGGTTTTCTTACACCCGGATCAATAATCCTACCGTGGAGGCATTTGAAAAGAGAATTACAAAACTGGAGCACGGAGTGGCAAGTGTCGCATGTGCTTCCGGGATGGCGGCATTATTTAATGCACTGGCCAATATCCTGCAGACCGGGGACGAGGTGGTTGCGGCAGCCGGACTTTACGGCGGCACTGTGGAGCTTTTCGAGGATCTGGAAAGATTCGGGATCACTACAAGGTATGTGACAGAGAATGAGCCGGAGGCTTATGAGAAGCTCATCACAGACCGGACGAGAGTAATCTTTGCAGAGACCATCGGTAATCCGAAGCTGGATGTCACAGACATTCAGGCAGTGGCAGAAATGGCACACTCCCATGGACTGCCTCTTGTCATAGACAATACCGTGGCAACTCCTTATCTGGTGAAGCCGCTGGAGCTTGGAGCTGATGTGGTGGTAAACTCTTCTTCAAAGTACATAAATGGAAACAGTGATGCTATCAGCGGTATCCTCACCTGGGGAGGAAAATTTCAATGGGATCCGGAGAGATATCCCGGACTTATACCTTATAAGAAATTTGGTCCAATGGCATATGTGGCAAAGCTTCGGAATGGATTGTTCCGAAATACGGGAGCCTGTTTATCTCCGCAAAACGCATTTCTCAATAATCTGGGGCTGGAAACTCTGGGACTGCGAATGCAGAGACAGTGTGACAATGCCTGGGAACTGGCAGAGTTCCTGAGAGATATGGGAGCAGGACTTACCGTAAATTATCCGGGACTACCGGAGAGTCCGTACTATGAGCTGGCAAAGAAACAGTTAAACGGTGGATTTGGAGCGATCATCACAGTGAGGACAGGAAGCAGGGAAAAAGCATTTGAGATCATTAACTCATTAAAACTTCCATACATTCTGTCCAATATTGGGGACACCAAGACATTGGTTCTTCATCCGGCATCTACGATCGCGGTCCATCTTTCCAAAGAAGATCAGCTCCAGTCGGGAGTATATGAGGATCAGATCCGGATCAGTGTTGGTATTGAGGATATTGAGGATCTGAAAAAGGATTTTGAAACTGCAATCCGTGCAGTAAACGCATAAATAAGAAATGATCTGATAAAAGAAGATCAAAGGAGAAAGCTGCGGCTGGCGCAGTTTAAGACATAAAGGGCATATGAAAGGATAGGTACAGAACATGGCAGTAGATTACGGAACATTAAAAAAGGGCGGATTTATGAGACAGAAGCAGAAAAATAACTTTTCTCTTCGTATCGCCGTAGTGGGAGGAACTCTTACAGCAGAAAATCTCAAAAAGATCGCTGAGGTTGCAGAGGAACATGGTGAGGGGTATGTACATCTTACCTCCAGACAGGGAGTAGAAATTCCGTTTATTAAATTAGATGATATTGACGTGGTGAAGGAAGAGCTTGCTGAGGGTGGCTGCAAACCGGGAGTATGCGGACCGAGAGTCCGTACCGTGACAGCCTGTCAGGGTAATGCAGTTTGTCCAAGCGGTAACATTGATACACAGGACATTGCAAAGAAGCTGGATGAGCGTTATTTCGGCAGAGAGCTTCCACACAAATTTAAGTTTGGTGTAACAGGATGCCGTAACAATTGCCTTAAGGCAGAGGAAAATGATGTGGGAATCAAGGGTGCCACAAAGGTAGCCTGGAAAGAGGATGCCTGCATCAGCTGTGGACTTTGCGTAAAGGTCTGCCGCGAGGGAGCATTGAAGCTGGAGGATGGAAAGATCACACTGGATCAGGGCAAATGTAATTACTGTGGCCGTTGCGTGAAGTCCTGTCCGACAGACGCATGGGATTCTCAGAGTGCATATCTGGTATCCTGTGGCGGTACCTTTGGAAATACCATCAAGGAAGGCCAGTATATGCTGCCACCGATCACCTCAGAGGAACAGCTTTTCCGGGTGACAGATGCAGCGATCCAGTTCTTTGATGATCACGCAAACGCAGGAGAGCGTTTCAAGTTTACCATTGACAGAGTAGGAAGCGATAAATTATACAAGGTATTAAAGGAGGCATATGATGGCTGAGATTAAGGTTGATGATAATGTAGATATTACAGATGTGGTTTGCCCGGTAACTTTTGTGAAGGCAAAGGTTGCACTGGAGGAGCTTGATGATGGAGAGATCCTTGCGATCAAGATGAATGACGGCGAGCCGGTACAGAATGTACCGAGAAGTATAAAAGAAGAGGGTCATCAGATCCTTAAGCTGGAGGACAATGAGGATGGAACTTACACCCTGATCGTCCGCAAGGTGGAAGAAGAGTAAAGAAAGAACAAATCATAGAAAGGCATGGTGATACATATGGCAGCAAGAATTAATGAGCAGCAGTTTGAAGAAAAGGTATTGAAAGCGGATAAGCCGGTTTTGGTGGATTTTTATTCGGATACATGCATTCCATGCAAAAGAATGGCTGGTGTGCTTGGTGAGATTGAGGAAGATTACGAGGGTAAGCTGGATGTTGTCAAAGTCAATGTGAATTATGAGCAGGGTCTTGCCGGTAAGTATGATGTAATGTCAGCACCAACACTGATCTATTTCATTCACGGAGAGCAGCAGTGGAGACTCACCGGAGTGGCAAAGAGAGAAGAGATCACAAAGCTTGTGACAGATATCTGAAAATGCAAAACAGTGTCCGTAAAACAGGACACATAAAAATAAAAAGTCAATGTGTCTGCAGGTTAAGCCGGATACAGGAAAGGGTAAAGGTTATCATTATGACAATCACAATCGCAGGAAACAAAAAGGAGTATGAAGAGGGCGTAACAGTAGAGAAGCTCATTGAGAAGGAAAATGTAGAGAATCCATTGTATGTTACGGTAACGATCAATGATGATTTCGTAGACAGAGAGAAGTTTGGCGAGACTGTCCTGAAGGACGGAGATGCTGTAGAATTTCTTTACTTCATGGGAGGAGGAGCAAGATAATGGCTTTTACAAACGAACAGCTTGAGAGATATTCCCGTCATATCATTCTCCAGGAAGTGGGAGTGAAGGGACAGAAAAAGCTGCTGAATGCCAGCGTTCTGATCATCGGTGCCGGTGGACTTGGTGCCCCGGCAGCACTTTATCTGGCAGCAGCAGGAGTAGGAACTATCGGTATTGTGGATGCGGATGAGGTAGATCTTTCCAACCTGCAGAGACAGGTCATTCATACGACTAATGATGTGGGTAAAGCAAAAGTAAAATCCGCAGCGGAGACTATGGAAGCGATCAACCCGGATGTAACCGTAAAGACATACCGCACTTTCGTAGATTCCAGCAATATTATGGATCTCATTAAGGACTATGATTTCATTATTGACGGTACCGATAACTTCCCGGCAAAGTTTTTGATCAATGATGCCTGTGTTATGGCAGAGAAGCCATTTTCCCATGCCGGTATCATCCGCTTCAAGGGCCAGCTTATGACCTATGTACCGGGAGAAGGACCATGTTACCGTTGTGTATTCAAGAATCCACCGCCAAAGGATGCCGTTCCAACCTGTAAGCAGGCTGGTGTCATCGGTGCTATGGGCGGCGTGATCGGAAGCCTGCAGGCGATGGAGGCCATCAAATATATTATTGGCAAGGGAGATCTTCTCACAGGAAAGCTTCTGACCTATGATGCGTTAAAGATGGAATTCCATACCATTAAGCTTCCGAAGGATGATCACTGTGCGGTATGCGGTGATGAGCCAACCATCACAGAGCTGATCGATTATGAGCAGGCAGAGTGTGACCTTAAGTAAAACTATTCACCGGTGCATAAAATAAGTAGACTGCTTTGCAAGCAAGCTTGCAGAAAGCAGGAAACTTATTTTATGCAAGCCGGTAAGGCTGTTTTCGCCCTTCAACCTCAGCCGGAGGATGTGCGAAGCACAGACGGAAGCTGCGTAAGCAGCGGGCTGTGGTTTGAAGCAGAAAACACCGGTGAATAGAATACAGAATAAAGAGATGATATAGAAAGCAAGGTGAAAATATGGCGATCACGCTGAAAATGAAAAAGGAAGATTATGAGAAGATCCTGGCACACTGCCGGGCAGGACTTCCGAACGAGTCCTGTGGTCTTTTGGCAGGAGATATTGACGGAGAGATCAAGACGATCACAGATGTATATCTTTTGACCAATATTGATGCAAGCAATGAACATTTTTCCATGGATCCCAAGGAACAGCTTGCAGCCGTGAAGGATGCGAGAGCCAAAGGAAAGAAGCTGATCGGCAACTTTCATTCCCATCCGGAGTCGCCATCCCGTCCTTCGGAGGAGGACAAACGGCTGGCTTATGATTCCACGATGGAATATCTGATCCTGTCTCTGCAGGAGGCAGATCATCCGGTATTAAAAGCATTTGGCATTGATCCGGAGAAAAACGTTACGATACACGAGATACAGTATATATAAACACGACACAGAAAGGATGGTTCCATGAGTAAAGATTTCGAGGTGCGCCGGATTACGACAGACGTGCTGATCATCGGAGGAGGTACAGCAGGGTGTTATGCAGCGCTGACACTGAGCCGGGATACGGAGCTGTCTATTGTGATCGCGGAGAAAGCACATATTAAGCGCAGCGGCTGTCTGGCAGCGGGGGTCAATGCTATCAATGCCTATATCACAAAAGGTCATGTACCGCAGGATTATGTGGATTATGCCAAAAAGGATGCTGCCGGCATTGTCAGAGAAGATCTTTTATTGACAGCGGCAGAGCATTTCAATGAAGTGACGGCAGATATGGAGCAGCTTGGCCTTGTTATCCTCAAGGATGAAAATGGAGAATATGTTACCAGAGGAAACCGCAATATCAAGATCAATGGCGAAAACTTCAAGCCGATCCTTGCCAAAGCGGTGCAGGCACAGGAAAACGTATCCATTTTAAACCGGGTGAATATCACAAAGCTTCTGACAAAGGGCGGAGCTGTTTACGGTGCCGTAGGATTTTCTCTGGAGGATGAGGAGGCCTATGTGATCGAAGCAAAGGCTGTTCTGGTAGCAACGGGAGGCGCTGCAGGACTTTACAAGCCAAATAATCCGGGCTTTTCCAGACATAAAATGTGGTATCCGCCGTTTAATACAGGAGCCGGATATGCAATGGGGATTCAGGCGGGAGCCGAGATGACATCCTTTGAGATGCGCTTTATCGCACTGAGATGTAAGGATACTATTGCCCCAACCGGAACCATTGCACAGGGTGTCGGAGCCAGGCAGGTTAATTCCAGAGGCTTTGTCTATGAGGATAAATACGGACTTACCACCAGCGAGCGTGTCTATGGCACGGTCAAGGAAAATCAGCAGGGAAATGGTCCATGTTATCTGCAAACAAGCGGAATTGATAAGGAACAGGAAGAGAATCTCCTGAAAGCCTATCTGAATATGGCACCAAGCCAGACATTGAAATGGATTGAAACCGGAGAGCTTCCGGGAGAGCAGGATGTGGAGATTGAGGGAACGGAGCCTTATATTGTGGGAGGTCATACCGCCAGTGGTTACTGGGTGGATACCAACCGGGAGACAACGATCCATGGTCTTTATGCCGCAGGAGATGTGGCAGGAGGCTGTCCGCAGAAATATGTGACCGGAGCACTGGCGGAGGGAGAACTTGCGGCAAAGGCGATTGAAGCACAGCTTATCGGAAATGCAAAGGTTTCCGATGGAAAAGCAGGTCCGTTTGAGAATGATTTGGCGAAAAAAGCAGGATCTTCTCAGGAAAAGATAAAGAAATACATTGAGGCAGAGGCAGGACAGGAGATTGATGCTTACCGGCATATTCTGAGTGAACATAAATCTTCCTTTACCGCAGAGGAGCTGGAGGAAGCGATGCAGAAGGTGATGGATGAATATGCCGGCGGCATTTCAACCCATTATCAATATAACGAGAAGCAGTTGAAGCTTGCGGATGAGAAGATCGACCAGTTGATCGCACTGGCGGATCAGCTAGCGGCAGAAAATATGCATGAGCTTCTGTTTGTTTATGAATTAAAGGAGCGTCTGATCGTCTGCAAGAGTCTGATCGCTCATTTGAGAGGACGTAAGGAGACAAGATGGCATTCCTTCAATGAAAATCTGGATTATCCGGAAACAGACGAGAATTATTTTAAATATGTCAATTCCCGTCTGGTAGATGGAAAGCTTCAGATCATCTTAAGAGACATTGTAAAGGAGGGATCCTATGAGCATACAAATTAATCAGCAGAAATGTGTGGGATGCGGACAATGTATGGAGGTTTGTCCCGGTACTCTGATCGAGAAGGAGCAGGGAAAGGCAATCATGCGGTATCCCAGAGACTGCTGGGGATGTGCTTCCTGTGTGAAGGAATGTCCCGTTGGGGCCATAGGATTTTTCCTGGGAGCAGATATTGGCGGCAATGGAAGCGTTATGACTGTGACAAAAGACGGACAGATCTTACATTGGAATATTCATAAAAGCAACGGACGCGAGGTTACGATCGACGTGGACCGGCGCAGTTCCAACAAATATTAGAAAAGGATGGAGACGACTATGAGTGGATTAACACATTTGGATGAATTAGAGGCAGAGGCAATCTACATAATCAGAGAGGTTGCCGCAGAGTGTGAGAAGCCGGTTATGTTATATTCGATCGGTAAGGACAGCTCAGTAATGCTTCATTTGGCAATGAAAGCATTTTACCCGGAGAAACCGCCATTTCCTTTTCTCCATGTCAATACGACCTGGAAATTCCGTGAGATGATCGAGTTCCGTGATAAAACGGCAAAAGAGCTGGGCATTGAAATGCTGGAATATATCAATGAAGAGGGGGTAAAGCAGGGAATCAACCCGTTTGACCACGGTGCTGCTTATACCGATATTATGAAGACCCAGGCATTAAAGCAGGCACTTAACAAATATGGTTTTACCGCAGCATTTGGTGGCGGCCGCCGTGATGAGGAAAAGAGCCGTGCCAAGGAGAGGATATTCTCCTTCCGTAATGAGTCCCATGCGTGGGATCCGAAGAATCAGCGTCCGGAAATGTGGAAATTATACAATACAGAGATCAACAAGGGCGAAAGCATTCGTGTATTCCCGATTTCCAACTGGACTGAGAAGGATATCTGGCAGTACATTAAACGGGAAAATATCCCGATCGTACCACTTTATTTTGCAGCAGAGAGACCGGTTGTTTACCGTGACGGCAATATTATCATGGTGGATGATGACCGTATGCGTCTGGAGCCGGGCGAGAAGCCGGAGATGAAAATGGTTCGTTTCCGTACACTGGGATGCTATCCGCTTTCCGGTGGTATCGAGTCTGATGCAACCACACTGGATGAGATCATAGAGGAGACCTTAAGCTCCGTAGAATCTGAGAGAACCAGCCGTGTCATTGACAAGGACGGCGGTGCTGCAAGTATGGAAAAAAGAAAGAGAGAGGGGTATTTCTAGGATGAATGGATTATTAAAATTTATAACCTGTGGAAGTGTAGATGACGGAAAATCAACCTTGATCGGACATATTTTATATGATTCCAAGCTGCTGTATGCAGATCAGGAGAAGGCATTGATCCTGGATAGTAAGGTTGGTTCCCGTGGCGGTGAGATTGACTATTCATTGCTTTTGGATGGACTGATGGCAGAGCGTGAGCAGGGTATTACCATTGATGTGGCATATCGTTACTTTACCACGGATCATCGCAGCTTTATCGTGGCAGATACACCGGGTCATGAGGAGTATACAAGAAACATGGCAGTTGGTGCTTCCTTTGCCCAGCTTGCAGTTGTAATGGTAGACGCAAAGCAGGGGGTACTGGTACAGACCAGACGCCACGCAAGAATCTGTGCCCTGATGGGTATCCGCTATTTCGTCTTTGCAGTTAATAAGATGGATTTAGTAGATTACAGCGAGGAGCGTTTTAAAGCCATTGAAAAGGATATTAAGGAGCTGGCAGAAAGCCTCGGTCTTTACAGTGTGAAGATCATTCCGGTCAGCGCGACAGAGGGTGACAATGTCACGGTAGAGTCAGACAATATGCCTTGGTATCAGGGTGGAACACTTTTAAATTATCTTGAAACAGTGGATATTTCAGAGCAGGAGAATTCTTCCGTATTTTATATGCCGGTACAGCGTGTATGCCGTCCGAATCATGAGTTCCGTGGATTCCAGGGACAGATTGAGAGCGGTAAGATTAAGGTGGGAGAGACCATCACAACACTGCCGAGCGATGAGAAGGCAACCATTAAGTCAATCCTGAACGGAGATACCGAGGTGCAGGAGGCAGAGGCAGGACAGGCGGTAACGATCCAGCTTGACCGTGAGGTGGATGTAAGCCGTGGCTGTGTGCTTACCAATGACGAGGATCTGCCATACACCAAAAATGTTACAACAACGCTTCTCTGGATGGACGACGAGCCGTTATCTCTGGGCAAGGAGTATCTTGTCAAGCTTGGAACCAAAAAGATTCCGGGTATTTTAAAAAGCATTGAGTATAAGATTGATGTCAACAGTGGCGAGCATATTCCGGCAGACCATGTAGAGAAAAATGAGATTGCCGTATGCCATCTGGAATTCTCTGAGAAGCTGGTGGTTGATAAGTTTAAGACCAACAAGACACTGGGTGAGCTGATCCTGATCGACCGTATCAGCCATGCAACTTCCGCATGCGGTGTGGTAGAGGATGTTTCCGAGGACGGTGAGGTTCCTTACTTCCAGAAGGATGATATCAAGACAGGCGGTTACATCTTCGAGGAGTTCTATTTCAATCTTGAAAACGCATTCTTGTCCAAGGTGAATACGCAGGATAAGACATACCATGTAGGAGATACGGTACCGATCGAGGGCGACAGCTTCAAGTATCCGGATTATTTTGATATTCTTGCAGCAGACAGCGATGCCGTTATTCTGATCCGTAACCGTGTTATCGAGGATATCATTCCACTGTCCGATTATCAGTACACAGGACTTCCGGTACTGGATGAGAGAGGTTTTGCACTCCGTATCCGAGTTAAGGCGGATCTGGATAATTATTTATATGAGTACAAGAATCTGGACAAGGAGAACCATTTAGAGTTCTTTAACAAGTGGTCCAAATTTGAGACATACCGTAGAATTATATGCACTGATAATTTTTGGATGATATGATGCAAGGGTCAAAAGTAGATAGCAATGTATGTTTACATACAAATTGCTATCTACTGGCTTGACCCGCCAAACACCGACAAGAAGCAGATTTGCTTGCAAATCTGTGGGATTGGAGGTGGTTGCAGGATTGCGGAAATTGCGTCGCAATGGAGCAATCCGTGGCATCATGGTTTTAGAAGTTGCTTCGCATATTATTAGTGTCAACCGTAGTTTTAGCAGTTAGAAGAGGAGTTCCATATGAAGATTTCTACCAGAGGAAGATATGCTTTGATCCTGATGCTGGATCTGGCGAATCATAATCGCGGCGTGCCGGTGCCGTTAAAAGAAACCGCAAAACGTCAGCAGATTTCAGAAAAATATCTGGAGCAGATTATTTCCGTGCTCAACAAAGCTGGCTTTGTTAAGAGCGTCCGTGGACCTCAGGGTGGTTATCTGCTGAAAAAAACACCGGAGGAATACACGGTGGGAATGATCCTGCGGCAGACGGAGGGGGATTTAATGTCCCTTTCTTCGGACACCTCCAACGAAATGGAAAAGGCTTCTGTGATCAACCGTGTCTGGGACAAAATGGGAAAAGCGGTCAATGATATTGTTGATAATATTACACTGCAGGATCTCTTGGACTGGGAAGAAGAGCAGACGGAAGAAGCCGGATTTTATGTAATCTAAATAATAAAAATAATACCGATAATGTTTCTTGGCGATACAGGATAAGGCATTATCGGTATCTTTAGTTATGAGAAGAGAACAACGGGAAAGGAAAACGGATATGAAAGATATTATAATTATAGGAAGCGGTCCGGCGGGATTGTCGGCTGCAGTTTATGGCAGACGTGCCGGTCTGGATATTCTTGTGATCGAAAAGGAATATTGTGGAACAGGGCAGATTGCGGAGAGTGGTCAGGTGGATAATTATCTGGGCATTCCGGGGATTGAAGGATATTCTCTGGGAGAAAAATTCCGGGAGCATGCTGAGAATCTGGGGACGGCTTTTCTGGAGGAAGAGGTCACGAAGCTGGAGCAGTCCGATGGTTATTGGAAGGTGCTTCTGGCAGGCGGGGATGTTTTGGAGACGAAGACCGTGATCTATGCGGCAGGAGCATCCCATCGCCATTTAAACGTACCGGGAGAGGACAAGCTTTCCGGCAGAGGTGTGTCCTACTGTGCTACCTGTGATGGTGCATTTTTTCAGGGAAAAACCACGGCAGTGATCGGCGGTGGTGATACGGCACTGGATGATGCTCTTTATCTGTCACAGATCTGTGAGAAGGTTTATCTGATCCACCGTCGTGACGAGTTTCGCGGAAATGCGGGGACGGTGCAGAAGGTAAAGGATGCAGAAAATATTGAGATCCTGACGAATGCGAGAGTACAGGAGATTCAGGGAGAACAGCGGGTAGAGGCTCTGGTGCTGGAGGATGGCCGCAGACTGGAAGTGGCCGGTGTCTTTGCGGCAGTAGGAATGGAGCCGGTAACAGGACTGCTTCAAGGCGTTGCAGAACTTGACGAGTATGGTTATGTGGCAGCAGGAGAGCAGGGGATCACCTCGGCCCAGGGACTTTTTGTGGCCGGAGATGTGCGGACCAAGGCGCTTCGTCAGGTGATCACAGCGGCAGCAGATGGGGCCAATGCAGCGACAGAGGCGGAGAGGTATATCCGGAGATAGTATGTAACATAGAAAATGTTCATTGACTTTCCTTTCTTTCTTTCTTATAATGATAAAAAGCGAGAAAGGAGAGAAAGAATGGGCGAGATGTCAGGTGAAAAGTTAAATACAGAATATAAGCAGGAATATGTTTCAGATATAAAAAAAGAAGTAATTGCATTTGCAAATGCTGAGGGAGGCACTGTTTTTGTTGGGATATGCAATGATGGTGCTGTCAAGGGGGTAGATGATTCGGATGAGGTTATGCTTCGCATTGTGAATTCCCTGAAAGATGCGATTGCTCCGGATGTTATGCCTTTTGTCAGGGTGGACAGTGTTGCTGTCGAGGGCAGAAATGTGATCGAAATTCAGATTACAACCGGGACAAATCGTCCGTATTATTTGAGGGAAAAGGGATTGAAGCCCGGAGGTGTATATGTTAGAAAGGGCAGTTCTTCACAGCCTATGACGGAGGAAGGAATCCGGGAGATGCTTCTTCAGAACAGCGGAAGATCCTTTGAGTTGTGCCGGAGTATGACACAGGAGCTGACCTTTCGGGAATTCTACCGGGAAATGGAGCTGAGAGGGTTTGAAATCGGAGATGCCCAGATGCGGACACTGAAATTGATCGGGGAGGACGGATTGTATACCAATCTGGCTTTGTTGTTGTCTGATCAGTGTGAGGTGACGACTAAAATAGCATTATTTCAGGGAAAAGACAAAGAGATTTTCCGGGATCGCAAAGAGTTTTCGGGTTCTCTTCTAAAGCAGTTGGAGGATGTTTACCAATATGTTGATATGGCCAATAAAACAAAAGCGAGCTTTTCCGGGTTAGAACGGACCGATACCAGGGACTATCCGGAGGAGGCTATCCGGGAGGCCCTGCTTAACAGTATCGTTCACAGAGACTATTCCTTTAGTGGAAGTAATCTGATCAATATTTATGAGGACCGGATGGAATTTGTTTCTTTGGGAGGTCTGGTTCCGGGACTGGAGATCAATTCCATTTTTCTTGGAGTTTCCCAGTCGAGAAATCCGGGTCTGGCGGCGGTATTCTATCGTGTGAAATTGATTGAGAGTTATGGAACCGGTATCGGGAGGATTCAAAGAGCATATAAAAACAGGAAAGAGCAGCCGAAGTTTGAAACAGCCAAAGGCGTTTTCAGGGTGACGTTACCTAATCGAAATGAAGAAATAGAAGAACTTCCTTTTGTGGTTCGGGAGGTTCCTGTAAATTATATGATGTCTGTTCCGAATGAAAAGCAGCAGCTTCTTGATTATGTCAGAAAGAATAAAGTGATCACCAGAAAAGAGGCGGAAAAGCTTCTTGGAGCAGGTTCGACAAAGGCGTTTCGGCTTCTCAAGGAATTATGCGGTTCCGGACAATTAGAACAAAGAAAAAAGGGAAAATTGAGTATCTATACGGTGAACGATAATGATAATATTCAGTAAAAAAGAGAAAGCCGGAAATCAACGGAGAATATTTCATAAGGCTGCCGGATGTATGGGAGGGCTATGATCCATACATTAAAAACAGGAGAAAAGGGATATCATAATATCAATGATTGTGGTACACTAAGTAAGACTATTAGAAAGGCATGGTTATTAGTATGTTAAATCAGTTTTCCAGAACACAGCTTTTATTGGGAAAGGAAGGAATTGACCGGCTGGCATCGGCAAAGGTGGCAGTTTTTGGTATTGGCGGTGTCGGCGGTTATGTCGTGGAGGCACTTGTCAGAAGCGGTGTGGGTTCTTTTGTACTTGTTGATGATGATAAGGTATGTCTGACCAATCTCAACCGTCAGATCATTGCGACCCGCAGCACCGTTGGACAATATAAAACAGATGTGATGCGTGACCGTATTCTTGATATTAACCCACAGGCACAGGTGGAAGTCAGGCAGTGCTTTTATCTGCCGGAAAATGCAGACGAATTTGACTTTTCCGGGTATTCTTATGTGGTGGATGCGGTGGATACTGTGACTGCCAAGCTGGACATCATTATGCGGGCGAAAGAAGCAGGCGTGCCGGTGATCAGCAGCATGGGAGCAGGAAATAAGCTGGATCCGACGAAGTTTCAGGTGGCAGATATTTACGATACGACGATCTGTCCTCTGGCGAGAGTCATGCGCCGGGAGCTTCGCAAAAGAAATGTCAAGGATCTGAAGGTGGTTTTCTCTACTGAGAAGTCGATTCGTCCTTTGGAGGATATGAGTATCAGCTGCAGGACAAACTGCATCTGTCCGCCGGGAGCAAAGCACAAATGCACAGAGCGCCGCGATATTCCGGGTAGTGTGGCATTTGTTCCATCTGTAGCGGGACTGATTATTGCCGGAGAGGTTGTGAAGGATCTGGCAGGTCCGTTGCCGGTTCAAGAATAGAAGGGATGATATCCGATTATGAATATTGAAAAGTTAGAAAAAAATTTGAGAGACCTGATCCTGGAGGAGCAGGTGAAGCTTGGTTATCGTAAGGAGCTTTTGCGTCTGTATTATCCGTTATCCTCTCTGAATCATCTGCTGGAGGTGGATTGCACCGAGAAAGAGATGCTGGAGCGGATGAAGGAGTTTTCAGAGGCTACAAGAGCGCATTTTGGCGGGATTACAGTATCTTCCCAAAAAGAAAGATTTTGCATCCAGATTCCCCCGGAGGGAGTGGAGTATGTCCATGAGCATCAGGAAGAGGATGATTTCCTGGTGAAATTTATAGAGACGATCGCCTGTCACGGCTGTACTCTGAAGGATGTGGAAACGCTTTTTGCACAGTATTCGGATCAGGTGTTTGAGGGCAGTTATGCAGGGGATGATTTTGATTATCTGTTCTATTTTCGGGACAATAAACCAAATGATTACCGCTATTGCATTACCTTTGAGGGCCGTCATGTGATCTATCACCGGTTTACTCCGGAGGATTATGTGGATTATGATTTTGGAGAGGTTATTCCGGTGAAGGGAGAGTAAGATTATGTTTACAGGAACAATCTGGTCATTGCTGCCGCCAATTTTGGCGATTGTACTTGCATTGATCACAAAAGAGGTTTACAGTTCGCTGTTTGTTGGGATCGTAGTAGGTTCCTTTATGTATGCACAGTTTCATCCATGGACGGCATTTACCGTGATCTTTGACACCATTAAGGACAGCATGAATATCAATATTTTATTTTTTATGGTCATGCTTGGAATGGTGGTTGTGCTGATGTCCCGTTCCGGCGGTTCTGCCGCCTATGGAAAGTGGGCGATTTCCAAAATTAAAAATAAAAAAATTGCATTATTATCGACCATGGGACTGGGTGTACTGATCTTTGTGGATGATTATTTTAATTGTCTGACCGTAGGCTCGGTGATGCGGCCGGTGACAGACCGCTATAAGGTATCAAGGGCAAAGCTTGCATATATCATTGATGCCACGGCAGCACCAGTCTGCATTATTGCACCGATCTCAAGCTGGGCAGCGGCAGTCAATTCCTATGTGTCGAAGGGATCCTCCCTGACCGGATTCAGTTTGTTTCTGCGGACGATTCCGTATAATTTATATGCCATTCTGACCTTGATCATGGTCTTATACCTGATCCTGACCGGCTTTGATTTTGGTCTGATGAAAAAGCATGAGATCAATGCAGAACGGGGAGATCTTTTTACCTCCGGATCGGAGAATATCAAAGAGGAAAAGCAGGAAGAGGTCAATGAAAAGGGGCGCGTGGCGGATCTGATCCTGCCGGTTTTATTGTTGATCGTATCTGCAATCGGGGCCATGATCTATACCGGCTTTTTAGGGGGAGCGACCAATGTTGTTGCTGCATTTTCCGGCTGCGATTCTGAGCGGAGTCTGATCTTTGCGGGACTTGTCACGATATTATTCTGTATGATCTGGTATCTGCCACGAAAGGTACTGACATTTCAGGACTTTATGGACAGCTTTGTAGAGGGCTTTCGTCTGATGGTTCCGGCAATGGCGATCCTGACCTTTGCATGGGCATTGAAGGGGGTTGGCGATCATTTGGAGATCAGTACATTTGTTAAGGGTGTTGTAGGACAGAATGCATCCGCCAGCCTGTTTATTCCGATGATCGTATTTATTATTGCGATATTTCTGGCATTTTCCACAGGGACAAGCTGGGGAACCTTTGCGATTCTTGTACCGATCGTGATTGCTATGTTTCCGGAGCAGGGACATATGGAAATGATGATCATTTCCGTGTCTGCAGTTTTGGCCGGAGCAGTGTGTGGTGATCATGTGTCCCCGATTTCGGACACAACGGTCATGTCCTCGGCGGGGGCTCAGTGTAATCATATGAATCATGTATCGACACAGCTTCCCTATGCGGCAGTGGTGGCGGCCGTTTGTGTTGTGGGCTATATTCTGGCGGCATTTATCCAGATCTGGTGGATCGTGCTTCTGTTGAGTGTGGCAATCCTGCTGGCAGTGCTTACGGGGATGCGTGTATGGCTTCAGAAGAAAGCGTGACCTTAACATCAAGGAGGAATGCTATATTATGTCTTTAATCAGTCAAGAGCTGTTCGTGAGACAATCTGCGAGCTTGTTAGGCAGAAGGAGTTTCGGGAGAAACCTTCGAGACTGCAGTGTCTGTATGTGTGTAAGACTCTGGAGGCGGCACTTAAATGGAAGGAGAATTTTGAAAGCTTTGACCGGAAAGTACTTCAGTTAGTCAGTTTGAGTTCCGATGGAGAGGTGTTTACCGGAGATGCAGCTTTGCTGCCGGGAGTTAATGGAGACAGTTTTGATCGCAAAATACAACAAGCACGGGATTATTGGAGTGGCCGTCTGACGGGTAAGCTGGAGGAAACGCTTTTGGGTGGAAGGATCAGGGTGGAACGCATTTTAGAGGATTATCAATAAAATATACGCTACTAGACAAAAAAGATAAATAATATGCAAAGTTTTTCGGGTTGAAACCGAAAAACTATAGAAAATGAGATTTGAATTATTAGCCAATAGACTTGACGAGTGCTAAAATAAGTGGTATAACATAATCGAAAGTAAAAATGCAATACAGCAGGGTTGATATATTGGATGGTTTATCACCCTATTAACAGCCTTGGAGGGATGCGAACCGGTTCGTATGCCTCTTTTCTGTATATTTTCAAAGCTTCCGTTTTCCAGGTAGTAAGTGAAGGGAAAATGGACAGTTTCAATTTATTCGGAGGTGAGGATGATGAAGAAACGAGATTATTACGATGTCCTTGGTATCCGGAAAGGAGCGGATGAGAAGGAGATCAAAAAAGCATACCGTAAGCTTGCCAAAAAATATCATCCGGACGTAAATCCGGGGGATAAAGAGGCAGAGAAGAATTTTAAGGAAGTAACCGAAGCATATAATGTACTTAGTGATGCAGAGAAGAAAAAGCTCTATGACCAGTATGGTTTTGCAGCATTTGAGGAAGGAGGAGCCGGTCCTACAGGAAACGGACATTTTTATCAGAGTTATGGCGGTCCTGATTTTGGGACAGGTGGCTACCGGGAATATCATTTTGAGGGTGGCGATATGGATGATATCTTTGATGATATTTTTGGTGGTATGTTTCATGGAAGATCCCACGGAGAGAGCTCTCGCGGGCAGAGCCATTATGGTTTTGGCAGTGGTTTCCGTCAAGGCACAGGAAATGGCTTTGGAGGATTTGGACAGGGTACCGGAACGGCGAAAGGAGAAGATCTGGAGGCACAGACAGACATTACCTTTGAAGAGGCGGCCTTTGGCTGTGACAAAACGATCCATCTGGTTTCGCAGGACGGTTCCGGACAGAGAACATCCCTGCAGGTACACATTCCTGCCGGAGTAAACGATGGAATGCGTGTACGTCTTCGTGGCAAGGGACAGCCGGGATATGGAGGTGGTCCGGCCGGCGATCTGTTTTTAAAGGTGCATGTACAGCCTAAGCCGGGATTTGACAGAAAGGGAATGGATATATATACTCAGATTGAGGTTCCTTTTACAACGGCAGTTTTTGGCGGCGAGGCACCGGTGGATACGCTAAGTGGCAGAGTGATGTGCCGCATTCCGGAGGGAACCCAGGCGGGAAGCAAGATCCGGCTTCGTGGAAAAGGCATTGTGTCCATGAAGGATTCTTCCGTTCATGGAGATGAGTATGTGACAGTACAGGTAAAGGTGCCAAAGAATCTGAGTCCGCAGGCAAAGCAGAAGCTTCGGGAATTCCAGCAGATATGTGATGGAGAATGTCATAGCCGGCGAGGCAGTGCTGCCTGAGAGAAGATCATTGAAGAAATCAGTGGGCGGGTGTATTGCTGTCTGTGACAGAAAATAGAAATTAAAAAGATAGAAAACTATAAAAATAAGAAAGAGAGGACATTTCATATGAGTGAAACAATGAAAACAATCCGTACAAGAAGAAGTATTCGCAAATTTCAGGATAAAATGCCGGAGAGAGAGTTAATTGACCGTGTGATCGAAGCCGGAACATATGCAGCCACAGGAATGGGCAGGCAGTCACCGATCATTGTAGCGGTATTAAATAAAGAAGTGAGGGATAAGCTTTCCCGTATGAATGCGGAGATTATGGGAGCGGCTGAGGGGACGGATCCTTTTTATGGAGCACCGGTTGTATTGATCGTATTGGCAGATAAGGCAATGCCAACCCATGTGTATGATGGTAGTCTTGTTATGGGAAATCTGATGCTGGCAGCCAAAGATGCAGGGCTTGGAAGCTGCTGGATTCACCGTGCGAAGGAGGAGTTTGAAAGTGAAGAGGGAAAAGCGCTTTTGAAGTCTTTGGGAATTACGGGAGATTACGAGGGCATAGGCCATTGTGTTCTTGGATATGTGAATGGTGATGAGCCGGCAGCAGCACCACGCAAGGATGATTATGTATATTATGTGGAGTAAAACGATGAATATAAAGATTTTCCAGACACTGAAAAATTATAAATTAAATTATCTGCCAAAGGATATTCTGGCAGGTATTATCATAGCGGCAGTATCAATCCCAATATCCATGGGATATGCGGAGGTCTCAGGACTTCCGCCTGTCTATGGACTGTATGGGTCTGTACTGCCTATTTTATTTTTTGCTATGTTTACCACGTCATCCCAGTTTATCTTCGGAGTAGATGCGGCACCGGCAGCGATCATTGGTGCGGCGGCTGCGGGACTGGGTTTGCAGGCACAGTCTCCTGAAGCCATGGCATTTATTCCAATGACAGCATTTTTTGCCGGAGTGTGGCTCATGATCTTTTTCTTATTAAAAGCGGGAAAGATGGTAGACTACATATCTACTCCGGTTATGGGAGGTTTTATCAGCGGAATTGCGGTAACGATCATATTAATGCAGATTCCCAAAATACTGGGAGGCAGCTCTGGGACGGGAGAACTGCCGGAGCTGATCGTTTCCATTATAGAAGCGGCATCGCATATCAATCCGGTTTCTGTTGTACTGGGGATTTGTTCTCTGGCAGTGATCGTTGTGGCAAGGAAGCTGGCACCAAAGTTTCCTATGGTGATCGTGGTTATGGCGGCGGGGGTATTGTTGACCATTTTTGGTCATATTGATCAGTATGGGGTAAAGCTGTTATCTGCTGTGGAACCGGGGCTGCCACATTTTCAGTGCCCGCAATTTCGGTCAGTAGATCTGTCTCAGGCAGCAGGACGCGGACTGATGGTTGCCGTTGTGATCATGGCGGAGACGCTGTTATCGGAGAATAATTTTGCATTTCGAAACGGATATAAGATCAGAGATAATCAGGAAATATTGGCATGTGCGGTGGGAAATATTGCATCGGCAGTTGTTGGATGCTGTCCGGTTAATGGAAGTATTTCCAGAACGTCCATGAATGACCAGTATGGCGGCAGAACACAAATGGTTTCCATTGTGGCAGGTTTTACTATGGTATTACTGCTGTTGTTTGGTACGGGATTTATTGGATATCTTCCGGTGCCGGTTCTCACGGCCATTGTGATATCTGCTCTTATGAAGGTGGTAGAATTTGATCTGGCAGAAAGGTTGTTCCGCGTCAGCCGGAACGAATTTTACATTTTTATGGCTGCCTTTTTTGGTGTCCTTTTACTGGGAACGATTTATGGAGTGATCATAGGAATTATTCTTTCCTTTATCGCAGTGGTCTTGAAAGCGACGAATCCCCCAAGGGCTTTTCTGGGAGTTATTCCGGGAAGAGAGGGCTTTTATGACTGCAGTAAGAACCGTTATGCCCATGAAATTGAGCATGTGATGATCTACCGTTTTAGTGAGAGTCTTTTCTTTGCCAATGTAAAGACTTTTCAGGAGGATATTGAGAACAGCATAAAAGAGGATACAAAGGTTGTCATTGTGGATGCCGGAGCGATGACAAGTATTGATATTACTGCGGCAGACAGGCTGGAAATGATGTGTGACCGTTTTGAAAAACAGGGGATACATTTTTATATGACAGAGCATATGGCATCAGTGAATGAGCAGATGAGACAGCTTGGGATCGGACATCTGATTGAAAAAGGAAATGTACGCCGGACCATTACGGCAGCACTTCATGACAGCGGATACATGGAGCCATATGTTCTCAATGGATATACTGTCCATAAAAACGGACATATGCTTAATATTCCCGCGGAAACAGAAAATACGCTGGAGGAGTTTACCTGGGCTTTTGGTGACGAGACAGTGGACCAGATTGAAAAGCGTGTACATCAGGTGTTGGAGAGCATTCACAGTATGCCGGACTGGGAAGAGATTGCGGAGCAGGGAATCGAGAGCAGCCTGAAATACTGGCATGGTATTGGAGCCATTGATGAGGATGAGTTTTTACGACGTATGGAGATTCATATGGATGAACTGCCGGAAAAACTGGCGGATCAGGATCACCGCAGGATTATTCTCGGCTTGCTGGAAAAACGACGTCATCATATCCGGGAGCAGATTGGCAGAGAACATCCGGAGGTATTGGAAAAGCTTCAGAGACGCCGGGAAAAGCTGGAACAGCGGCTGGAAAAACAAAATCCGGAGGGAGCCCGCAGATTGCGCCAGTGGGAGCGTGAGCTTCGCTGGAAAAAAGAAGAAAATGAAACGATATAAAAGGTGGTTATATGAGCTTGGATTTTAAAGCGTATGATGTCGTATTTCTGGACATTGGCATGGATGCCATTTTGCGGAAAAGAAGAAAGAATGGGGTAAAAATGGAGTTTCCTTTTGTTGGAGGGAAGAGACAGGTTTTATTGGAGGATATCATATATAGAGAAAGCCGTTCTCATCAGTTGTGGTTTGCTAAACAAGAAAGGGTTGTGCCTGAACATTTTCATCTGTTAAGGCAACAACCCTGTTGATTGTGAGTTATTTGATAAATTTATTGTGCGATCAATTGCCATTTCTGACAGTTATGTCCGTTGTAAACCCATTGCTGTACATTGCCGTTATTGCTGCGGTTTGCATTAGCAATCTCGACAACACTCTTACAGCCGGAAGACTTTGTATAAATACTATAGCTTCCGTCAGAATTTTTTACAAGCTTGTAAAGCTGGGCACTGCAGTTGGTATTTTTGTAAATTCCGATGTTTGTCCCATTTGCACTGCTGTTGCACGAAACATCCAGAAGAAATGTCCTGCCGTCTCCCAGACAGGAGTAAATATAGTAATATCCTTTTCCATCAGGAACAAATTTCCAGGTATTATTTGCTTTTGCTTTGGAAGCAGAGTACTGGATGACATTTGTACCATTTACCGCTTTCGCACCGCAGACATCCATATACAGACCGCTGTTTACGTTTTTCAGCATATATGTTTTGCCGGTATCTATGCTGCTTGTGGAATCGGAGTTATTGCCTGAAGAAGGATACACGGCAGTGATGGCATTGATGATCTTTGGCTGTGTAACTGCACCGGTATTACGGTTAAATAAACCGAAACCGTATGTGCCGGTTACGCCGTTGTCCCACCAGATTGGAATACAGCCGTATTTCTTTGCGTAAGTGCAGACTTTGGAAGCAAATTCCGCACGGCATGCCGTGTTGTTTGAATCGAAAGCAGATTTGTCAATGGCACCGTATTCTCCGATCACGACCGGATATCCCTGGCTGCAGAATTTGTTATACAGACTGTTAAACTGGGATTTCAGATAAGACTCATCGCCCCAGGAATCAACCTTTGAGCTGTTGTTTGCCTTGCTTCCCCATTGGGTTGCCGTGGTACTTTCTTCTCCGCAGAAGCCCCAAGGATCATAATAATGAACAGAGATCATGATGCGCTTTCCGCCGGCAGTGCAGTTGTTGTCGGTAGGAACCCGGAAACCATAATCGCCTACGGTGTAGTTGACGTTAGTGTTCCAGCCCGGGAGCATTAACCAGCGCTTCGCATTGTTTCCGCCGGAAGTGCGTACGGTATCTACAAAGATCTGATTGAGCTGATTGATATTTTCATAATATGTTCTGTTTGGAGTTCCGTAAGTGCCATCAAATTCTTCATTCATGGATTCGAAGATCAGGTGCTGGTCATATGACTGAAAACGTGTGGCAATCTGTTTCCAGCAGGCTTTGTATTTGGCACGGATCGCAGTCTGGTTGGAACCGTCACAGAAAAGCCAGCCGCCATCGACAGAATGATAGCCATCCCCATGCATATTGATAATAACATACAGGTCATTGGCAATACACATATCAACTACCTGCTGTACCCTGTTTAACCAGGAAGAATCAATGGTGTAACTGGAGTTGCTGCCGATCTTGCCCAAATAGGAAACCGGAATACGGATGGAACGAAAACCGGCATTTTTAACTGCCTTGATCAGATTGGCGTTGATCGTAGGATTACCCCAGCTTGTTTCATTTGGCGTTCCGTTCAGGGATGCTTCCAGCTGATTTCCAAGGTTCCAGCCGGCTCCCATTGCAGATGTGATCTGGCTCTGGTTCAGATTAACAAAGCTCGCTGCTTTTGCGGTTTTTGGAGCAGAAAAACCATGAAAACCATTGAGTGTGGATAGTGTTACCGCCGCTGCCATTACGACAGCAAAGATTTTTTTAAATCTCATAAACCCTCCTTTGAAAAAGCTCTGCCTTTTCGAAATATTTTTGTTTTGCTCACCCTAGAATAAATGTTAGCATGGTTTGTGCAAAATAACCATATATAAAACAATTCATAAGATAAAATCGGCAAAAACAACAAAAATACTGCAACTTAAATGATTTACTATAACATTTAAGTCGGATAAATTGCACAAATTTGGAAACGTAGTATGTACAACTTTACAGCCAGGCAGAACGGATCCGTCATTGTGGCTTTGTATTTGAAGGTATAATGGTTCAGTTGCGGTTATCTAAAAAGTATGACCAGGATTCTTACGTTGTTGTATCTCGTCTTACCAAAATCGGAGTGATCATTTTGTGAATGATTTCGGTCTGAGGAACCGGCCGGCGCTTTTTCATTTCATTCATTTGGGAAACCAGCAGTTTCATGGCTTCATGTGCAATTTTGTCAATCTGCTGTCCTATAGTGCTGATCGGAATAATTGCTTCAGAGGCAATGGGGGAATCATCATATCCGATGATCCGGTAGTCATCTGGAAGAGTGCCATAATCTCTCATGAGAAGATTTAGAAAAATATTGGCATGGGTGTCATTGGCGAGAAAGATTCCCTTCCGTTTGTCCGGATATTTTTCTTTGATCAGGTTGTAGACTTCACCAATGCGCTGCTGTGTTTCCGGATAGCTGTTGCCGAGATCTGTAAGGATCATCTTGTGTCTGATATTGAACTGCTGACAGGTATCACGAAAGCCCTGGATACGGCCGTAGGAAGGAACGGACGGAGAAACATCGGAATTTATGTGGATCAGGATGTCACAGTTGTTTTTTACAAGGAGACTGGAAGCCTGTACGGCTCCCATATAGTTGTCAGTATTGATACTGTTTACATATTCATCCTCCCGTTCAATGGTGACGACAGGAATGTGATAAGAAGCCAATTCCTGCGACGGGATCGTGTGGCTTAATACAATGAGTCCCTCAATCTTGTAGGCAAGGAGTTCCTGAAGATATTTTCGTTCTGTTTCTTCAGAGCCGTTGCTGGTAAACACCAGAAATTTATATCCAAAAGTTTCATAAGTAGATAAGATCTGGTTTAACATTTCTGAGTAATAATGAAGGAATAAATTGGGTAACAGAATGCCGACAAATTCGCTTTTGCCATTTGCCAGCACCTTTGCGAGCTTGTTTTCCTGATAATTCAGATCGACCAGTGCCTGTGCGATGATCTCCTGGTTTTTTAATGTAAGGGAATCAGGATTATTGAAATATCTGGAGATGGTTGTTTTGGAAAAGTGAGTATATTTTGCAATGTCGTCAAAGGTGACTTTTTTCTTTTTATTATCCATGTTTTGTGCCTTTCTGCGTTGGGAGTGTATTTTTCGTGCTGTAAATCTGTCCTTAGTATAGCAGAACAGAGAAGTGAATTCAATGAAAAAATAACCGGTAACGTAACCGGTTATAAAAATTTCAAAAAAAGATTGACAAACGATATGCATCATAGTATTATTAAATCACAAAGTAACCGGTTACTTTACCGGTTACACAAACGGAAACACTTAAAGAGACACGACGAAAGAAAGGAGAACAGAATGAGAAAACGTGTGATAACGGCTCTGGCTATGGGCGTACTTGCACTCAGCCTGACCGGATGTCAGAAAAGTACGCCGAAACCCGGAAGCATCGCCGGATATGATAAAGGAGAGCAGTATCTGTCCATATGGGTACACTCCATTGAGGATACCGATGAAGGCCGATGCTATCGGGAAGCAGTTGATGCATTTAACAAGAAGTATGATGGAACATATTTTGCGGATATTGAGTTTATTCCGAGAAATGACAGTGGCGGAGGATACTCTGATAAGATCAATGCATCCGTCATGTCAGGAGATCTTCCGGATGTGCTGACGGTAGACGGACCGAATATCGCAGCATATGCATCCAATGGGATCATTCAGCCTCTGGCAAAGCTGACGGAGAAAGAAAAATCCGTTTATCTGCAGTCTATTATTGATCAGGGAACTTACAAGGACAAGTTGTACGCTCTTGGAGCAATGGAGTCCAGTGTTGGTCTGTACTATAATAAGGACATACTGAAAGAGGCAGGGATCAGCATACCGGATGCAGATCATCCATGGACTCAGTCCCAGTTTCTGGACATTCTTACAAAGCTGAAACCGGTTATGGATAAAAAGAACGGATATGTCCTTGATATGACATTTCCGGTGGGGGAGGCAACCATTTATTATTATGCGCCGTTTTTCTGGTCGAATGGCGGGAACATGGTGGATGAGACAGGACTTTCTGTAGACGGTGTCTTTAACTCGAAGGAAAATGTAAAAACAGTATCTTATTTTCAGTCGCTGCTGAAGAACAAGTATATGTCAAAGGTGCCGATCGATCATCTGTTTGAAAGCGGCAGGGCAGCATTTAAGATTGATGGTGCATGGGAGGTTAATACACTTTATACCAGCTATCCGGATGTATCTTTCGGCGTGGCTCCATATGTAGTCGGAGATTCCTGGAACGGAGAGAGATACGCTCCAACCGGTTCATGGGCTTTTGCAGCTTCCTCGAAGACAAAGCATATCGAAGGGGCGACTGAATTAGTGAAATGGATGAGCGGTGTGGACAGCGGGAAGCGTTTATGGGAAAAGTCAAAATCATTTCCATCCACATATGAAGCTTATGAATCAATCGACGTGTTTCAAAAAGACGAAAATTATAAAGCACTTTACTATCAATTAAGTAACTATGGTCATCCAAGACCAAAGACTCCTGCATATCCACAGGTAAGTACATCATTTCAGCAGGTACTGGAAAATTGTGTTCTGAGTGGCTTTGATCCACAGGAACAGCTGGATAAATCTGTAGAAAGGATTAACGCAAAGCTGAAGCGTTATACGTTAGAATGATGAAAAAAAGAAGAGAATCAATTATGGGAATGGCCTTTTTTGGTCCGGCGCTTATCTTATTGACATTGTTTTTGTTTCTGCCAATGATATTGACACTGGTATTTAGCTTTACAGACTTTTTTGCATTAAATCCAAGTCTTACGCATTTTACCGGGTTGGACAATTATTTTCAGGTATTCAAGGACGATGATTTCCGACAGGCATTTGCCAATACCGTGAAATTTGTGATCATCATTGTTCCGTTACAGGGTCTGGGTGCGTTAGGGCTGGCACTTCTGATCAATAAGGTGACGTATTGTAAGGCATATTTTAAGGTAGCATTTTTTATTCCGGTTGTTATGTCTCTGGCGGTTGTATCTACACTCTGGGTGCAGATCTACAGCCCGGAGGGAATTTTAAATTCTATTCTTGCGCACATTGGAATCAACGCACAGCCGTTTATCAATAGTGCAGATCAGGCTCTGCCATCCATCGCTGTTATGAGTGCATGGCAGGGAGTCGGTTATCAGATGCTGATCTTCCTGGGCGGACTGCAACAGATCAATCCGGCACTTTACGAAGCTGCTGAGATGGATCATGCCAGCAGTTGGCAGAAGTTTAAAGATATCACATTACCGGAATTAAAGCCGTTGTGTATTTTTGTACTGATCACGATCACGATCGGAGCATTCCGTATGCTGGTACAGCCGATGGTTATGACGGGAGGAGGTCCATCTCATTCTACTTATACCATGGTTTATGATATTTATGAAACCGGCACGGTAAACTGGGAAATCGGACTGGCATCTACGATGGCGATTGTATTTGCATTTTTCGTAATGATCCTGACGGTGATCCAGACAATCCTCACCAAAGATAAGGAGGGAAAAAAACATGTTAACAAAAAAGCAAAAACGAATTAATATCATTCTTGTCATTATTATGATCGTCATGTCCTTGTTTTTCCTGTTTCCTGTGATATGGATGCTTGCCAATTCTTTTAAAACGGATGCAGCGATCACAAGAGATATGAATTCGCTGGCGGCGTTTATTCCTCCGGCGTTAAATGGCAGTTTTTTCGACAATTATATTACCATTCTGACTAACACAAGTTTTCTTCGCTATATGGCAAACACATTGCTTTATGCAGCGGTACTGATCGTGCTTGGAATCATTGTAAACGGGCTGGCAGGCTATGCGCTGGCCAAGATCAAATTTCCGTTTAAGGAACGCTGGCTTCTTATCATTATGCTTTTGATGATTGTGCCAATGGAGACGATCATTACTATACATTTTCTGTTTATTGCAAAATTGGGACTTTTGAATAACATTATCGGGTATGTTCTTCCGATGATCGTAAATCCGTTTAATATATTCCTGTTCCGGCAGGTGTTTGTCAGTCTTCCGGATGATGTTTACGAGGCGGCACAGTTGGATTTCTGCAGTCCGGTGAAGTATTTCTTTACTATGGTGCTTCCAATGTCTAAGAGTGTTGTGGCAACAGTCAGTGTATTTACATTTTTAAATGTGTGGAATGATTATTTGTGGCCATCTCTTGTATTTACTTCAAGTGATCTTCTGACGGCACAGATCGGATTAAATGCGATCACGTCCAATGATAATACAACGATGGGTCAGACATTAGCTGTCATTACACTGGTAACAATACCGGTTATCATCATTTATGCGTTATTTTCAAAGCAGATTGTGGAAGGTGTTGTTTCCACAGGTTCAAAGGAGGGTTAAGTTATGAGTTTTATTGAATTAAAAAAAGTATGCAAGCAGTATCCGGGTACAGAAAAAAAGGCAGTGACAGATTTTGATCTGGAGATTAACGAAAAAGAATTTATTGCATTTGTTGGACCATCCGGCTGTGGAAAATCCACGACACTGCGCATGATCGCAGGATTTGAAGAAATCACTTCCGGAGATTTATATATTGATGGGAAGCGGATGAATGAGGTCGCACCAAGAGATCGAGGCATTTCTATGGTATTTCAGAATTATGCGTTATATCCTCATATGACTGTGGAGAAAAATATCGGCTATGGACTGAAAAATATGAAGGTACCGGCTGACGAGATCAAGAAAAAGGTAGACTGGGCAATTGATATTCTGGGACTGGAGGAATATAGAAACCGTAAACCGAAAAATCTGTCCGGAGGCCAGAGGCAGAGAGTGGCTCTTGGAAGAGCAATCGTAAAGGATCAGAAGGTATTTTTGATGGATGAGCCGTTGTCTAATCTGGATGCAAAGCTTCGTGTTAGCATGAGAAATGAGATCAGCAAGCTTCACCGCAGTCTTGGAAGCACTACAATTTATGTTACGCATGACCAGGTGGAAGCAATGACCATGGCAGACCGTATCGTGATCATGAAAGCGGGTGTTGTACAGCAGGTTGGAAAGCCTATGGAGCTGTACGAAAAACCGGTCAATAAATTTGTGGCAGGATTTATCGGTTCACCACAGATGAATTTCTATGATATTTCCATTGAAGACAGTCAGATTGTATTTTCAGATGGCAATCGTTTGACCTTGAAGCCGGAAATGGCTGAGAAGTTAAAGAAGCACGGAAAAAGAATGACACTTGGGATTCGTGGAGAAGATATCAAATTTGATCCACAGAATCTGGATATTTATAAAGAAAATAAGATGCGGGCGGTTGTTGATAATACGGAGATCATGGGAAATGAAAATAATCTCTATTTTGAATTTGGAGGAGCGGTAACGATTGCAAGAGTTTCAAAATATGAGCTGTGCAAGGTAGGGGACAAGGTAGAATTTGTATTTGTGCTGCATAGAATGCACTTTTTTGATATCGATACGGAAGAAGCGATCGAACTGTAGGTAAGGTATGGAATAATCGGATGTCTGTAGGGTCAGGACCGCAGACATCCGGGAAGGGACAGGTATAGATATGGATCAGTTAAAAAAAGCAAATGAATATGTAAAACAGAACCACATTTCCAAAGAAGAGCTTCCGGCGTTCCATGTAACACCGCCATGTGGCTGGATGAATGATCCCAATGGCTTTTCTGTATATCAGGGAAAGACGCATTTGTTTTATCAGTTTCATCCCTACAGTACAGTCTGGGGACCGATGCACTGGGGACATTATGAAACAGAGGATTTCGTGAAGTGGACGGAACTTCCGGCAGCATTGGCTCCGGATCAGGCGTATGATGAAGCAGGATGTTTTTCCGGTTCAGGAATAGAGACAGAGGAAGGTCATCTTCTTGTATATACCGGTGTCATAGACAAAGAGGTGGATGGGCAGAAATATACGTATCAGAATCAATGTATTGCTTTGGGCGATGGAGAGAAATACAAAAAATCTGCACAAAATCCGGTAGTGACCGGCGACATGCTTCCGAAGGGATTTAGCAGAGAGCATTTCAGGGATCCGAAGATCTGGAAAGAAGATGACGGATATTATATGGTTGTTGGAAACAAAACAGACGGGGGAAAGCCGCAGGTTGTATTATTCCATTCGGAGAACACCGTTGAGTGGGAGTATGTATCTGTGCTGGCAGAGGATAAAGACGGAAATCTTGGAACAATGTGGGAATGCCCGGATTTCTTTGAACTGGACGGGGAATATATACTGCTTGCTTCTCCGCAGGATCTGTGTGCCGGGCCGGAGTTTCATAATGGAAATAATGCAGTATATTATACCGGCAGTTATGACAGAGGACGGCATGCATTTGATTATACGCATGTATATTCTTTGGATGATGGCCTGGACTTTTACGCATCACAGACCATGCTGTCTGCGGATGGACGGCGTATTTTGATCGGATGGATGCAGACTTGGGATGCCAATATTCGTCCGGCAGATCAGAAATGGGCCTGTATGATGACTATTCCAAGAGAGCTTCGTATTGAAAACGGGCGGATATTGCAAAGTCCGGTCCGGGAGTTGGAAAAATACTACAGTACCTCGGTTCATTATGATCAGTGTACAATAAAAGGAACATGTCAGAAGGAAGGGATCCGGGGGCGTGTTCTGGATATGACTGTAGAACTTTTGGAGGGCGATTATACTTCGTTTGACATCTGCTTTGCACAAAATGAAAAGCATTTTACGAAATTTACTTATGACCGTGCGGGTAAAACTATAGAAATTGACAGGACATACTGTGGAATGATCCGTGATGTACTGGCGCAGAGAAAAGTTCCGGTCAAAGTTTCGGGTGACGTTGTTAAGATTCGGATGATCCTGGATAAATATTCTGCAGAGATTTTTATAAATGATGGGGCACAGGTGATGAGTACGACATTCTATACTCCTTTGGATGCCGATCAGATTAGTTTTGTCTGTGATGGTTCTGTTACTGTCAATATAGACAAATATGATATATCTATCAGCGAAAAGGCATGATGTATGCAGATAGGAGGAAAATGATGAAAAAATTTGATGTGGCGGCATTAGGGGAATTACTCGTGGATTTTACGGAAAATGGAATCAGTACACAGGGAAATCCTGTTTTGGAGGCCAATCCCGGAGGAGCCCCATGTAATGTATTATCCATGCTGCAAAATCTTGGAAAAAGTACGGCATTTATCGGAAAAGTCGGGGATGATGTTTTTGGACGGATGCTGGCAGATGCAGTAAAAACACAGGGAATCAATACGGATAATCTTGTTGTAGATCCGGAGGTGCATACTACGTTAGCCTTTGTTCATACAAAGAAAGACGGAGACAGGGAGTTTTCATTTTATAGAAATCCCGGTGCTGATATGATGATGCACTGGGAGGAGGTGCAGCAGGAGAAGCTTGCCCAGACAAAGATTTTTCATTTTGGAACCTTATCTATGACGCACGAGCAGGTAAAGGATGCAACCAAAAGAGCTGTACAGCATGCCAAAAAAGAAGGTGCCCTTATCTCTTTTGATCCCAATTTAAGACCACCGCTGTGGAATAGTCTGGTGGATGCTGCACGCCAAATGTGGTATGGAATCGGACAGTGCGATATCTTAAAGATTTCCGATGATGAAATTGCTTTTCTGACCGGCAAGGAGGATATTGATCAGGGTATTGCGGAAATTTTGAAAAAAAATCATCCGGCATTAGTATGTGCAACGATGGGAAAGCAAGGAAGTAAGGTATATTATCAGGGGAAAAGCGTATTTTGCGAGCCGTTTCTGCGGGATGACACGATAGAGACCACAGGAGCGGGAGATACCTTTATGGCATGCGTTTTAAATACTGTCTTGGAAAAGGGACTTGATTCTTTAACGGGAGATGATCTGCATGAAATGCTCCGGTTTGCCAATGCGGCATCTTCAATCATTACCACCCGTAAAGGGGCATTAAAGGTGATGCCAAAGCGGGAAGAAATTATTTCCATGCTGACGCAAAAGTGAAATGGAATAAATGTTTGTGTTTTTGGCTGCGTTGTGTCTTATGATTTTATACTCGTGTTTGCCTTGTAACCTCGGAGAAATATCGTTATAATGTAATAAATATATAATCAATGTCATTTAGATAAGGTTTTTTATGATGAAAACAGTATATCATATGCGGTCATGCATTGAAAATACTGTTCAGTTAAGAAATGCAGTATTTTTTAGGTGCACTAATGCGTAGAAAGCAGGGGTATGATGAGTTCAAATCATTTTTTGTGTATAGGAACAAATGTTCTACTTTTATTGCATTGACAATTATACTGTGCTATACTGATTTTATGAATGATGAAAGATACATAGGGAATGAATCGCCATCAGGGAGAGATTTGTTCCCTGTCTTATTATAAAGTAAAAAGACACAAATCGAAGAGAGTACCGGATATGTTCCCTGTAGTTTTCGGTAATTCTCTTATTTGGAGGTGTTCAGACAATCATGGATCATTTTATATTACATTCCGAATACCAGCCCACCGGTGACCAGCCGGAGGCCATCGACGCCCTGGTCAGGGGCTTTGAGGAGGGCGACCAGTTTCAGACTTTGCTTGGTGTTACCGGCTCCGGCAAGACCTTTACCATGGCAAATGTTATTGCAAAGCTCAATAAACCGACTTTGGTCATTGCGCACAATAAGACATTGGCGGCGCAGCTCTACGGCGAGTTCAAGGAATTCTTCCCGGAGAATGCAGTGGAGTATTTTGTATCCTATTATGATTATTATCAGCCGGAAGCATATGTTCCATCGTCTGATACTTATATTGAGAAGGACTCCTCTATTAATGATGAGATCGATAAGCTTCGCCATTCCGCTACGGCTGCACTGACAGAGCGGCGGGATGTGGTGATCGTTGCCAGTGTATCCTGTATTTATGGTCTGGGTAGTCCTATTGATTACCAGAATATGACAGTATCCCTGCGTCCGGGTATGATGAAGGACAGGGATGAGGTTATTCGCAGGCTGATCGATATGCAGTATACGAGAAATGATATGGATTTTCAGCGTGGTACGTTCCGGGTTCGCGGGGATGTGCTGGAGGTGTTCCCGGTTTCAGAGTCAGAGCGTGCGATTCGTGTGGAGTTTTTTGGAGATGAGGTTGACCGAATCACGGAGATTGATGTTCTGACCGGTGAGGTATTATCGGAGCTGGAGCATATGGTAGTATTTCCGGCATCGCATTATGTAGTAGATAAGGACGCTATGGAACGGGCCATCCGCGATATTGAGGCAGAGTTGGAGGATCGTGTCCGGTATTTCCGCTCCGAGGACAAGCTTTTGGAGGCACAGCGGATTTCCGAACGGACCAATTTTGATATCGAAATGATGAGGGAGACGGGATTTTGTTCCGGAATTGAGAACTACTCCAGACATCTTTCCGGCTTGAAGGAAGGAGAGCCGCCTCACACGCTTTTGGATTATTTCCCGGACGATTTTATTATTATGGTAGATGAGTCTCATATGACGATTCCGCAGATCCGGGGCATGTATGCCGGGGACCGGTCCCGCAAAAAGACATTGGTGGATTATGGTTTCCGTCTTCCGTCAGCTTTGGATAACCGTCCGCTGAATTTTGAGGAGTTTGAGCAGCATATTAATCAGATGATGTTTGTTTCTGCAACGCCAAATATCTATGAGACAGAGCATGAGCTGGCAAGAGTGGAGCAGATCATACGTCCCACCGGCCTTTTGGATCCGGAGATTGATGTACGTCCGGTAGAGGGGCAGATTGACGATCTGCTGGGAGAGGTCAACCGCACCATTGCTGCCGGCAATAAGGTGATGGTCAATACACTGACAAAGCGGATGGCAGAGGATCTGACGGATTATCTGAGGGAAGCCGGGATTCGGGTGAAGTATCTTCACTCTGACATTGATACTCTGGAGCGGTCGGAGATTATCCGTGATATGCGGATGGATGTTTTTGATGTGCTGGTGGGAATTAACCTGTTGCGGGAAGGCCTGGATATCCCGGAGATCGCATTGGTTGCCATTCTGGATGCGGACAAGGAGGGTTTCTTACGTTCTGAGATTGCACTGGTTCAGATTATCGGACGTGCCGCCAGAAATGCCGAGGGACATGTTATTATGTATGCCGATATGATGACGGATTCCATGCGAAATGCGATTGATGAGACAAACCGGCGCCGGAGCATACAGCAGAGATATAATGAAGAGCATGGCATTACACCGCAGACGATCAAAAAGGCAGTACGGGATCTGATCCGTATTTCCAAGAAGGTGGAGGAAACAGAAACGGGTGATATCCAGAAGGATATTGAGTCTATGAGTCGTAAGGAGCTGGAACAGCTTGTGGACAAGATTAAGAGAAAGATGAATACGGCAGCAGCAGAATTAAACTTTGAGCTGGCAGCAAACTTACGTGATCAGATGTTGGAGATCAAGAAGCAGTTAAACGATTAAAGGAGGCGTGTATGAGCATTCAGATAGGAGTAGACTATTATCCGGAGCAATGGCCGGAACAGATGTGGGAGCAGGATGCCGATCGGATGAAGGAATGTGGAGTAAAAGTGGTGCGCATGGCAGAGTTTGCCTGGAGCCGGATGGAACCGGAGGAGGGCACTTATGACTTTGAATGGTTGGATCGTGCTGTGTCCGTTTTTACGGACAGACGGATGCAGGTAGTTTTATGCACACCGACATGCACCCCGCCTTTATGGGCGTTTGAAAAGTATCCGGAGATCATACAGACCGGACCGGATGGACAGAGGATTGCTATCGGGATTCGTGGCCATCGTTGTATGAACAGTCCTGTTTATAGGACACTTTGTGAGAAGATCATAAGACAGCTGGTGAGCCGGTACCGGGACAATCCTGCCGTGATCGCTTATCAGATCGATAATGAACTGGAAGCGAATCATTGCCGTTGCGAAGTATGTCAGGAATCCTTTCAGAACTGGATGCGGAAAAAATACAGAAATGTACAGGAGGTCAATGCCGTTTATGGGAATTCTGTCTGGAGTGGAGAGTATTCCTCCTTTTCTCAGGTAAAGCCGCCGATGGGCGATTTTATTAAGTGGCAGAATCCATCATTAACACTGGATTATAACCGGTATGCTTCGGAAAGTACGGTGGCGTATCTTGAATTCCAGCGGACATTGATCCATTCTCTTGACCCGGATGCTTGGATCACGACAAATAGCTGGCTGTGCGAAAATATGCCGGATTTTTATGATCTGTTCCAGAATTTGGACATGGTATCCTATGATAATTATCCAACGACAGTGCTGCCAGAGAGTCAGGAGGAGTTATATTCTCATGCATTTCATCTGGATCTGATGAGAGGAATCAAACAGCAAAATTTTTGGATCATGGAACAGCTCAGCGGTGCAGTAGGAAGCTGGATGCCGATGTCCCCTTCTCCGGAACCGGGGATGATCAAGGGATATGCTTTGCAGGCGATCGCACATGGAGCCGATACAGTCGTTCATTTCCGGTGGCGTACGGCGGTGGCCGGTGCAGAAATGTACTGGCATGGGATATTAGATCACAGCGATGTGCCGGGCAGACGATATGAGGAATTCCGGGAGCTTTGCCGGATTGTTGATGGATTGCAGGAAATGGATGGATCCTATGTGAAGAATTCTGTGGCACTGTTATATAGTTCAGATAATGAATATGGGTTTAAGCTGCAGCACCAGGCGGAAGGAATGTATTATCTGGAACAGCTCAAAAGTCTCCACGATGGATTTACCGCGATTGGTGTCGGAGTGGATATCATTGACGAATCTGCAGATTTATCAGCGTATGAAATTGTACTTGCGCCAACGATGCTGATCACTCACGAGGAGACAGAGAAAGCATTGCATGAATTTGCTGCTCAGGGAGGAACGATCCTTCTGACGAATCGTTCCGGAGTGAAGGATTCGTATAACAAATGTGTCATGCAGCCGCTTCCGGGAATATATAGGGAACTGGTTGGAGCGAGGGTGCGGGAGTATAATGCACCTGGGTCATATTTGGGACAGTTGAAACTGACAGATGATGTGCTGCGGGAAAATTATAAAAAAAGCTGCCGGTATTATCCGGGAGGAGAGGCTGATGAAAAGCTGCTCCGGGAGAATGCCGTGTACCGCCAATGGTGTGATATACTTGAAGCAGAAACGGCACAGGTGCTTGCGGAGTATGGAGATCGTTATTATTCAGGCAGCGCAGCTGTGACAAGAAACTGCTACGGAGCAGGAACGGTATATTATATAGGAACAGTATGTGATAGAATGTTCTATATTTCATTGGCAAAATGCATGGCATCGGAAAAGAAAATATTCTATTATGATAATCTCCCATTGGGAGTAGAGGTTACATACAGGCAGAAAGACGATAAATTGTGGAGATTCGTATTTAATAATACGAATAAAGAACAAAAAGTATGCCTTGATTCAAAAACATATTGTATGAAACCGTTTGAGATGAAGATCAGCAGGGAATCGGAGGAATTTATATGAAATGGTGGAAGAGACTTCTTTTGTCAGTGATCAGTTTGATCTGGGGGTACGTTTCTGTAGATTATTTATATATTGCTCTGGGAAATCTTACCGGAAACAGAGTACACGGAACTGGAAATGAGATATCGGGAACACTGCTATGGCAGCTGGCCGGATTTGGATCATTTATTATATGGCTTTTGCTTCTGGCTGCATATACAAGGCTGATACGCTTTCTTTCTCCGAAAGTGGATATGATAGAAGTGGATAAACAGGAAAAGAATCCGAAAATGAAAAGAAAATTTTTTGATATCATTCTACAATATGGGTTGATCGTTACGGGCATGATGATACGGTGGGCATATCTTTGTCTGATATATCTGCCGGGGAGATAATATTGGCGAAATCCGGAATGGAGGATATTATGAAACAAACATGGGTAACATTAACGAGAAAAGCAGCTGTCTGTCTGCTGGCCGTACCGGTGCTTGCAGGGCTTTCCGGCTGCACACAAAAATTGGCTGACTCAACATCAACGAAGCAGACCAAGGAAGCACAGGCAACGCCAACCGGTATACCGTTCCCGTAATATGCTTCCATGGATGATGAGCCACGGGCGATTTCGGGTAAATGCGGGGATCATGCGGAATGGTCGTACAGTACGGGGACGAAGGTGTTGACGATCCGTGGTTCCGGTACGGTGGATCGTGTTGTTGATTCGGACACATCGAAACAAAAGATTGAGGGACTTGCAGAGCCATATGAAGTCGAGGAAAGAATAACCTGCACTGTAAAAAAGATTAAGATCGAAGAAGGAATTACTGCATTAGAGGCGGGTAACCTGTTTGGAAATGTTTTCAAGGACGACGATGCCAAGGAAATCAAGCTTTTTCTACCGGATTCTCTGGAAAGGATTAATGTAAATACATTTGCACCGACACAAGATGCAGTGTATATCCGAAAGATTCATCTGCCACGCAATGTACGTTATATCGAAGGTGGTGCATTTTGGGGACTTGGCACTACGGATACGTCAGATACTTTCCGGGAAAACTTAACGATAACGGTAGACAGCAGGAACCCTTATTATATGACAGAAAACAATGTACTTTTTACTAAGGATAAAAAAACGCTTGTATATTATCCGGTTGAAAAGAAAGAACAGACATATTGTATACCGGAGTCTGTGACCAAAGTGAAAGCACTTGCATTTTCGCGCAATCCTTTCTTGAAGAAAGTCGTATTGCCGACAGGAATTACAGATATCGGTGCAGGGGCGTTTTACGGTGACAGTAAGCTTAGCGGTATTAATTTGGCACAGGCAGTGAAAGTGAAAAAATTACGTGACTTTGACGGAGTAAAAGCAAAGCTATCTTATTATGACGTTGCCCCACCGGCTGATGCAGGAGAAGTCTCTGATGAAGGGGACGAAGATGTCATAAATGATGAAAAAGACCTCGTGAGTGAGCCGGAAGGATCTGCGAAGTATTTAAAAGAATTTGCCATGTTAGGTACCTTTGCCGGTACGAATCTAAAAGAGATTCAATTTCCGGATTCATTAAAATATACGGGTTACAGCACTTTTTGTAAGTGCTTCTGTCTGAAAAAGATCACACTTGGAACAGGCTATGCGGGACAGATCAACCCTGTTAACTACTGTGATAAAAATGGATTTTTACTGCCGGGAGAAAAGTCAACGGACTGTTTTGATATTCAGATCCCGGTGGAAAATAAAAACTATAAAGTTCGGGAAAATGTAATCTACAGCGGAGACGGCAGGACGGTGTATGGCGTGACAAAAGATTATCAAAAATCCACGCTGACATTGGATAAAAATGTGAAAGTCATTACACGTAATGCTTTTAGGAATACAAAGTTAAAGAAAGTAACGGTATCCGGTGATCTTACGATCATCGGAAGCGGCGTGTTTATGAATAACTGGTATTGTAAAAGCTTTGAAGTCAAAGGAAATATTAATCTGATTGATGCGCAGGCTTTTTATGAGTGCCACAGATTAAAAAAATTTGTTTGTGGCGGAAGCATCAAGAAGATTGGCACGCAGGCGTTTCGGGGTGCGATCAAAAAGGATGGCGTTGTTTTAGAGGATTCGTTAGAGGATGTTGAAGTTGGTGAAGAGGTATTCTAGTCTGATTTTGATATCAGAGCGGGTAACTTTAATTTATAGAAATCATTGTGTCGATCAAAAGGGTATGATAAGATAACAGGAGAAGAGAAAATACGGGATGAGTACAATAAAGAACTCATTATCGTTGTAATAGCCTTCGGGAGAAATGGAGGGGCAGATGGCATCGATTAAGGACATTGCAAAAATTTGTGGCGTGTCAGTTGCCACAGTCAGCAAAGCGCTAAACGACAAAAAAGACATTGGGGAAGAAACCAAAAAACATATCAAAGAAGTAGCGAAGGAGCAGGGATATTTTCCGCAGTATTATGCTAGGGCGATTCGCATGAACAAAAGCTTTAATATTGGTGTACTGTTTATTGATGAGTCGGCGAGTGGTCTGACCCATGATTACTTTGCCAATATTCTGAATAGCTTTAAGGTAACTGCCGAGAGTAAAGGATATGATATCACCTTTATTAACAGCAACAAAAAACATAAAAAAAGTAAGACATATCTGGAGCATTGCCGCTATCGGGGTCTTGATGGTGTGATGATCGCCTGTATTGACTTTTATAATCCGGAGGTCCGGGAGCTGGTAGAGAGTGATATCCCTGTTGTGACCATCGATTTTGAATTTCCGCAATGCCTGTCGGTAATATCTGACAATGCAGTAGGTATGAGAAAATTAGTTGAGTACATTCTTTCTATGGGACACAAAAAGATTGCATATATTACCGGCGATTCCACATCTGTCGTTACGGATATCCGTATCAAAGGTCTGAAGGACACGATGGAGGAGCATGGCATTGAAATGCCGGAGAGCTGGATACTTCCGTCAGAATACAGAAATCTTAAAAAGGCAGCAGAATATACCAGAGAGCTTTTAAAACGGGAAGACAAGCCTACATGCATTATTTATTCTGATGACTATTCGGCGGTGGGAGGTATTGCTGCAATCGAGTCTATGGGATTAAAGATCCCGGAGGATATATCGGTAGCAGGATATGATGATATTTTTATTGCCAGCCAGCTTCAACCCCGTCTGACCACGGTTCGTCAGGATACGGAATGCATTGGCATGAAAGCGGCAGAGCAGCTGATCAAGCTGATCGAAGGACACAAAACCAAATTATCGCCGCCATCCATTGTAGCAAGTAAGCTGGTGCCGGGAGCGTCGGTACGAAAGCTGGAGGATCAGTGATTTGCAGAAAACGGATGGATTTATTTACGGTGAGATTGCAAGGCAACATCTAAAATGACGAAGATTTTATCTTGACAAGCTCATAGAAACATAATATAATAGTCTAATGTGGCGTGTAAAATACTTAAGCCAAAGCCCCGGTAACAGTATTTATGTGCCTGACAGTTGAAGATTGTTAGAAAAGTTAGGAGGTACTGGGATGAAAAGTTATATGGCTAACCCATCCAAGATTGAAAGAAAATGGTATGTAGTTGATGCTACAGGACATACATTAGGACGTCTTGCTTCAGAAGTAGCTTGCGTATTAAGAGGTAAGAATAAGCCGGAGTATACTCCGCACATTGATACCGGTGATTATGTAATCGTTATCAATGCTGATAAGATTAAAGTAACAGGTAAGAAGCTGGATCAGAAGATCTATTATCATCACTCCGATTATGTTGGTGGAATGAAAGAGACTACACTCAAGGAAATGCTCGCAAAGAAGCCTGAGTATGTAATTGAGCATGCAGTAAAGGGAATGCTTCCAAAGGGACCACTTGGTCGTCAGATGGCAAAGAAGCTTCATGTATATGCAGGTGCAGAGCATGAGCAGATCGCACAGAAGCCGGAAGTATTAGAAATCGTAGAGAGAGCATAATTGAGAGGAGGAAAAGACATTGGCTAATAAATTTTATGGAACAGGCAGAAGAAAAAGCAGTATTGCCAGAGTATATTTAGTACCAGGAAATGGTAAGATCACAATCAATAAGAAGGATATGGATCAGTATTTTGGTCTTGAGACATTAAAGATCATCGTTCGCCAGCCATTGGAAGCTACTAACACACTGGATAAGTATGATGTACTTGTAAATGTTCGTGGTGGTGGATTCACAGGTCAGGCAGGTGCCATCAGACATGGTATCGCAAGAGCTCTTCTGAATGTAGACGCAGACTTCCGTCCTACACTGAAGAAAGCAGGATTCCTTACTCGTGATCCTAGAATGAAAGAGCGTAAGAAATACGGTCTCAAGAAGGCTCGTAGAGCTCCTCAGTTCTCAAAGAGATAATTCTCGGAAACGCAGAAAACGAGAAAAGCCCGATTTTTCAAGGGTTACAAAAGTTGTGGAGAGTTGTCAAATGTGCTGGATTTCGATGGATATGCAACACATATGCAACAGGTATGCAACACGGATAAAAAGATATATAGGACATTTTTCGGTAAGAAATTACTGGAAAATGTCCTCTTTTAATTATATTTTATTGATTGCATCTACTAGCTCCTTTACATCGAAATGAGTATATACTTTTTCGGTTAATGTCATTGCACCAGAGTGTCCGACAATCTTTTTGATGATCGTCTGGTCTGTGCCAGCTTCTGCTAACATCGAAATGCAAGTATGTCTACAGCAATGAGGAGTTCGTTTGATACCTAACTGTTCCATCAAAGGATGAAAGTAGCTGTCGTAATAATTGCGATATTTGAAATGTTTTCCGTCCTCGGTGTGAAGCAAGTAATCGCAGCTTGAATCAGTTGTATACCAGTTTTGATAAAAAGGAAGCACTTTATCTGCAATCGGTACTTTTCTTATACCATTTTCTGTTTTACTGCTGATCACATCAAAGTACTGTTCGTCTAAATGAACATTTTCTTTCTTTAGATCTAATAATTCAGAAATGCAAACGCCGTTGTATAGAAGCATCAATATGATTTGATAATACTTGTCGTCTTTCTGTTTCCATATCAGCTCTATTTCGTCTTTTTCAAACTTATTGCGATCGTATTTGTTGGGATTACGATCCTTATACTGCACAATATCAACAAATGTGGAGTAGTTTTTGTTACAAATATCATTCTTAAGAGCAAAATCATAAAGCTGATTAAATAGGATTTTAATCTTTTTCAAAGTTGGATAATTTTTTCCACAGGTATCAATGACAGTCTGCAAATCCGCCAGCTTAATATCCTTAAAAACTCTATTATACAAAATGCTACAGGCACGGTAGGCTGCACTATATCCTTTGATGTTTGATTCTGAAACAGTGGGGTATTTTCGTTTGAACCACTCTTCATATACATCGTCAAGAATTAAAAGATATGAAGAAGATGGAAGATGTGGATATATTTGTCGGAGAGGTGGAGGAGCAGGAACTGCCGGAGGTGATCGAAGAAAACGGATTGGTTTATCATTTGGCAGAGGACGGCTGCTACTATCCTGATCTGACATTCGAGCAGGAAACGGATTATCTGATCGGGAAGTATGGACTGATCCGGGCAGAGTATATGTGGGAGCACCGGGCACATGAGTATCGGATGATGCTACAGGATGGAATCTGGAACAGGTACCTCCATAAAGTGGACGAAGAATGCCATCGGGAGGTGGAGCAGGCGGTGAGACGGATTATGGAAAAGGAAAGCGTGGATGAACGACTGAAAGCGGAAAATCCGCTGGAATGGGTGAGGAGAGTAAACGGGATTAAAATGTGCGTGGAAACGGAGGTGAAGAGGAGGTTATGCTTGAAATAGTAAGAAAAATTTCTCTAGAGAAATATAGGTATTTGTGCTAAAATTAATTTGGTGGTTTGTACCTGAATTGCAAATTATGGGGGCTTTTATTATGAGGACGATGCTGTTAAGCTTTAAGCCGGAATGGTTTAATAAAATTAAGGATGGAAGTAAAATTTTTGAATATCGGCGAACCTTTCCTGATGAGGAGATTATAGCATATATGTATGTAAGTACTCCAATGAAACAAATTGTAGGGAGGGTGCATTTGGGCAAAAAAATAGATATTCATACTTGGAAAGAACAATATCAAGGGGATCAACAGGTGTGCCAACGAATAGATGATTATTTGCAGCGACATACATATGCAATGCCTATATTATCTTTTCAAATGACAAAAGCAATAGAATTAAAAACGTTGCGGAAGTTTGATCCTAAATTTGTATGTCCACAGATGTATTACTACTTGGATAAATACCCTGAACTGTTTGCATTTATACAGAATAATGCGACAGATATGGGAGAAAAAATAGTACATTCGTTTGAACATATTTCAAGAGACGAAATATGCAGAAAGCAATATCAGGGGAGGTAGTATCATGAATGATTTTGGAGAAGTTGAAAGAAAGGTCTGCTCAATGATGGCAAAGGGAACAAGGTTTTCTTTCCGAGGAAAAGATTATCGAGTGATTATTTCTGGAAAACCGACATGTTCAAAAGGAGAGCCAAAGACAGACATATATATTTTAGCACAGTCGGATGACGATACGGTTGAAATAAAAATATCTTACAAAAAGGAAAATGCTGACTTTATTGAAAATAAGATGAGTGCAGAAAGAGCTGAGCAGTTGTTTGGTAAAGACTGGAAGCTGTTAATAGAAAATTCAACAACAGCAATTAAAGAACGCTTTTTTGAAAGAATACTTATTTATAAAAATAACTTCAAAAAGACGAAAAAGGGAGCTATAACCCTGGGGTGGAAATTTGAACTTTTAAACAAAAAAAGTGGAGATTTATCAGGAAAAATGATCCTGACTGAAGAACAGGTAATAGATGTCTACGCAGGGACAAATTTATCAGAGGATAAGAGAAATGCTTCGGTAAACGGCAAAATAATTGCAAACTGTGGCGTAGCAAATTATATTTTGATGGATGAAAATATAAGTAGTGCACAGGATATAGTGGATAAAATGATTCCAATTGCTGAATATGTTCGGATGCATCCAGAGATTTATTTTGCGTGTAAGGCACTAAATTATCGTACATTCGCAGAAAAGTGGGATGGAGACAGACCACTTTCAGTGCAGGTGAAATGGGATGCCGTGGATGAAAAGCTTGTTCCGGAATTGGTTTTTGATGAACCATTGATCATCAGAGGAAATGCAATGGCAGAGAGATTGTTGACCTATATGCATAAACTGCATATCAAAACAACAGATGACATTGATGAAAATAATGCAGGAACAGACAAAATATTATAGAGGTGAATAAAATGGCAGTTATATTAGAAGAACGTGGGCGCGGGAAATTTAAGCCAGCTCCGGATTATGATGTAGATGAAGTGAAAGCACTTTTGAATCAAAAAATAGAGGAAGAAAGAATGGCTTTTGCGGATTGTAGTGAACAGATTGAATTTGACCAGTTGAAATATGATACTAATAAATGGAATCTGTTATCGTTGTTTTCGGGATGCGGAGGGCTTGATCTCGGATTCGAATTAGCAGGGCTGAAAGCTGTTATGGGAGAAACAGTTATGGAAAAAGCGTTTGCTGATAAAGAGGTTTTTGATGCAAACATAGAAAATAATGTATTTAATACCATTTATGTAAATGATATTTTTGATGAGGCAAGGGAAACTTATGCACAAAATGCTGGTAGATATATTTATATGGATAAAAGTGATATTCGGAAAATCAAGGAGTTTCCTAAGGCGGATATCGTGCTGGGAGGCTTTCCATGTCCGGGATTTTCAGAAGCAGGACCACGATTGGTGGATGATAAACGTAATTTTCTTTACCTGCATTTTATTCGTTGCCTGATGCAGAGTAAGCCTAAAATTTTTGTGGCAGAAAATGTAAAGGGCATGATGACACTTGGAAAAGGCGAGGTGTTTAAGCAGATTGTGCAGGACTTTTCCGCTGCAGGATATACAATATATCATAAACTGCTTAATTCAGCAGAGTATGGCGTTCCACAGGTTAGAGAACGTGTTATCCTGGTGGGGATTCGGAATGATTTGGATTATCAATATGTTCATCCAGAGCCAACGCATGGATATGGTGTTGAAAATCTGAAAGAGGTAGTCACATTATGGGATGCAATCGGCGATTTGGAGAATGATCCAGGGGATTATTTTACGGGTTCCTACTCAACGATTTTCATGTCTAGAAATCGTAAGAAAAATTGGTCACAGCCAAGTTTTACAATTCAAGCATCCGGCAGACAGGCTCCAATTCATCCCGGTGGAGAACCCATGGTGAAAATCGGTAAGGATCAGTATGCATTTAGTGATGGCGAGGAGAATAACCGTCGTTTATCAGTAAAGGAAATCGCAAGAATACAGACATTTCCTGACTGGTATGAATTTAGTCGAGGATCTAGCAACAGAAATGAGAATGCTAAATTGGATCTGGTGTATAAACAGATAGGCAATGCCGTACCGGTGAGATTAGCATTAGCGGTTGCTGAACCGATTGCAGAGTATGCAAAAAGGGATTTAGCGAATCAAATAGTTGAAACAGAACAGGTAAAATTAAGGGCGTGAAAACACAATGCCTGGCATCTGGTAATTATTTCAAAAAAGATATAGAGTAATGATATTGAATTGTTACTTAATTGGAATAATATTATTAACTTCATGATAACAATAAGATTGTGATGTGAGTTTTTAGACAGATGATTAGAAGATCATATTGCAATGGATAATTAGAAATATAGTGATCTCCAAAATGTGACAATGAGACTCCGGTGGTATAAAGAAATTGAGAAAGGTGGTATATACAGAATGAATAGTGCTGAAAAAACAGTGATAAAAATTGAACAACTTAAATTTGATAAATTGAACCCAAGATTACCTAAAAGATTATTGGGAATTAGTGATGAAAAAGTTATAATTGATTATATGTTGAAGAATGGTAATATTTTGGAGTTGATGCGGTCGATTGCGGAAATGGGGTATTCAGAAGCAGAACCTTTATTGGTTGTAAAGGACGAAAAAGATAATAAATATCTTGTTGTAGAGGGAAACCGAAGATTAACAGCTGTAAAATTGCTGAATAATCCCCAATTGGCAAAAGTTAGAATTCCGAGTGTTACTGAAATTGTGTCTGAAGCTAATACTATTCCGGATGCCATTCCAGCAATTTTATATTCATCTAGAGAGTCAATATTAGATTATTTAGGATATAGACATATAACAGGCGTGAAAGAATGGGGGGCTCTTGAAAAAGCAAAGTATTTGGATCAGTTGTATCAAACCCATTGCACTGCAGAAAATAGATCAGATATATATACAAAGCTGGCTAAGATGATAGGAAGCAGATCTGACTATGTTCGAAAACTTCATCAGGCATTTAAATTGTATAATATAGCTAATGAGCAAGCTTATTATGGAGCGGATATATCAGAAGAACAAATAAGTTTTTCTTGGTTGACAACTGCAATAGGATATAATGAAATTGCACAATTTATCAATATTACAGATGATATGAAACAGATTAATCAAGATAATTTTGAAAAGGTGTTTCTTTGGTTATTTGATCCTCAAAAAAAAGTCATTGCAGAATCTAGAGAAATCTCTAGACTTGCTAAAATTATAGCACAGGATAAATCATTAAAAAGATTAGAAAATGGAAGTTCAATTGAGGAGGCCATTTTATATACTTCACATCCTAGTGAAGCGTTTATTGAGATGTTAAAAGAAGCACGTAAATCATTAAGACAGGCTAAGGATGCAATTGAACAGTTAAGCGAAGAACCAAGTGGCGCTAGGGATATTCTTGAAGAGACAGCTAAGATTATTAAAACAATTGTAGGTGGATTAGATAGTAATTTTCTGAAAGAGAAAATAGAGATTTCACAGAGTATTTCGAAAGAAAACTTTGAGGAATTTGTTAAAGCATATATGAAATTAAAGGAGTAGGTAAATGTTACTTGCAGAAGAATTGAATAAAATACCAAACTGGAGTTTGAAATGGGATATAAACAGATGGTGTGATTATATAGAATTAAGATGCCTTGGCGGAAAAGATAAAATCATAACAAAAGATGAGGTGATTGATTGGTTTTTGCAAGATAAAGAAGATAAGGGACAAGAAAACTATGCAAGTAGTTTGGACAAGTTGACTGCTGAAGTTGATGATCTGTTTAATCAAATTCGGTATAGGAGTAATAATATAGATGTGTTTTATCCATTTAACTATGAGATTGACTGCTTAACTAAAAAAGATAATATTGATAAAAATATGACACAATATATTTTTTTGCTAGTTGCGTCCAGTACAGTTTTTATAGATAGATCTTCGATGATACTAATTGCTAAAGAGTTCGAGGAATATTGTGTGGCTGTGTTTAAATATTTGGTTTCGGAGGATTCGGAAGTACACATTTTTGGAACTTCAAGAAAGCAATCTATATTTAGAGGCAATTTGCGTACTAGAATTGAAAAATTGGCAAGTTGTTTAGGGGCACAAACGACAAAGGCGTTTGATAATGATAAACAGTTTGATGTGCCAGGAGGTGATGAAGGGATTGACATGGTGGCTTTCAATAAGATAGATGACACATCACATATTCCGGTGGCGTTTGGTCAATGTACTTGTAGTTATTCTAAATGGCAAGTGAAACAAGAAGAAATAAATCAAGATGCGTGGGTTCAAAAAATCATGCCTTTGGCACCTTTTGGAAAATACATGTTTGTATCCTTCTTTTGCAGAGATGCGATTGGACGATTTGAAAATCCAACAACGATAACAACATGTTTAATTGATCGTTTGCGCATTTTAAAAATTATAAATAAACATCACTGTATATGTGATGGGATAGATTGTGAAGACCAGCGCAGAAAACTTGTGGAATGTTGTGGGGAAGACTTTATAAATGGCATTTATTGATGCATATAGAATATTTGAATGTATTTATCACAACTTACTACATAATAAATTTATTGATTGTACGGTGATGCAACAGTTATGAATAGTTATAATAGAAAAGATGACAACTAAAGAAACTTGCCTGATGTTGAGGAGACAAAATAAAGAGAGGGGAAATATATGAGTATGGTTATGGATGTTTATGAATTGATTAGAGATTTGATAGAAGAGGCAAAAGAGGCTCAGAATGCGAATATGGTAAATCAATTAATAGATATTAAATTAGCTCTTTTAGATATTCAAGAAGAAAATAAAAAATTAAAGAAACAACTTGAGCGACAGGAACAAATTGAGAGACATCCAGATTGCGATTATATTACTTTAAAGGATGATGGCTTGCATATTCAGTATTGTTCAACTTGTTGGGGAAATGAGGGGAAATTAATACAACTAAGGGAAAATCGTGAAATAAGCAAAGGTTTTCCGAGATGCCCGATTTGTTTTAATAATTGGCTAAGTGCACGGAATAGTGGCACATGATCAGGCTGATTAGTAAATCGGTAAGTTTGATTTACATTAGTGTTTTCATTTTGTATCATTGTTGGATAGGTTATGGGGATATGGACATTGCAATACCCAGGGACCGCAAAGGGGAGTATGAACC
>ERZ780208.127-NODE-127-length-82574-cov-21.303688_pt1 | contig 82574 bp, 71 predicted proteins | sample MGYA00511167_ERZ780208 | MGnify/ENA primary metagenome ERZ780208 (study PRJEB29588, sample SAMEA2159202) | human gut metagenome | biome: human gut; feature: human-associated habitat; material: faeces | place: Denmark | collected 2008/2010 ...
AATGATGATAATGTAATTTCTATTCCGTATCTGTAAAATTCTATTTCTTCTGTATCCTTAGAAATTACATTATTCTTGATCATAAAATTCAAAATTATCGATACTAATCTCTTCATTACTTCCACCAAGTCTTTTATTTACTATAATATACAAGTTATTTACAATCAAGTCAAGCAATTTGGCGTGACGTGTAAGTTTTTGTCGTGAAATACAAAAAGAGAACTGTCCACCATATAAAAACCGGCGTAACAGCTCCCTTTTTCGTTATAAATTTAATTTGTTTCTCTCAATTTGCTATGACTTAAATTTGCCAATACAAAGAGATTTTAACGTTTTACAGTAAAGTTGATTTTAACGTTATCAAACATGTGAACACTTTATCCGATTCGTAAAATTCACATCTTCCCTGATATTTTTCTGCAATCTCTCGTATTATTTTAATTCCCCACCCATGCTTATGAACATTTAATTTTGTTGTTTTAAGGCTCGGATTTCTTTTTAAAACAGACTCATTTATTGCATTTCTGACTACTATTCTATATATGTCCATTGTTTTACTGATGTCAAGGTTAATGAACCTTTCTGACTCGTCAGTTATTTTTTCACTAGCCGTTATAGCATTGTCAAGCGTATTGCTTAAAATATGAAGCATATCAATATCATCTATACCATCAAAGCTCTTAATGCAGCTGCAATTTGTTCTGATTCCTTCTGTCGCTGCGACTGCAAACTTAGAATTTATAATAGCATTTACAATATAATTGTCTGTATTTACAAAGCTTTCACTGATTGATATAACGTTAACATATTTCTCTATGTACTTCATTGATTCATCTGCGTGTCCCTGAGCTATCATTGTATATACAGCGGACAACTGATCTTTCAAATCATGTCTAATCTTTCTTATCGAATCATATTGCTGACTTGCATTCTCTATATATTGGTGACCGTATTGCTCTTGGACCTTTAAAAGTTCCAGTTCTTTTTTCTGATTATTTTTCACAGAAATAGAATCAATCATATAAAAGATTATAATGTTAACTGCAACTATCGTTAAAATCAATAAGTTTATATAGAGTCTCTGCGTTGAATCAATAGCTATCAAATGAAGTAAGAACATCATAATAATGGATATTGCAAGTATTAATATAATAGCGATCCACTCAACTGCATTAAAGTTCTCAGAAGTCGTTGCCAATAATTTCAGCATCAACTTTACTGAAATAAAGAATAATGCCTGTGCAAATACCGTAAAACGAGCAAATCCGGATTCCGTAACTATTTCTTTTATTGACATTGAATTTACTGATGAAACAAAATTAAGCGTATCTTCAATTGACCATATAACGAGATACGAATTTTCGCCTATAGAACCCTCAGCCCCGTTATGAGATAGCAAAAACTTTTTATACTGTTCCGGAAATTTAATTTTTAATTTATCTTCAGTTTTATTTATTTCTAATGGATTGCTTGGTTCATTCAATTCCATATCCGTCATATATTTTTCCGCTATATTCATTCTTCTTTCCTCATTTCATTTGATTTTTTGCTTGAGCTTGTATTCGCTTCCAAAACTTGGTGTATTTTGCATGTTCAGACTGCGTAAGCGCAATTTTATTAGAATGGTTCGTTGGGCTACCACTAAATTTAACAGGATGTACTTCATGAATTTGTTTTCCTTTTAATTCAGGATTTTGTCTATGAATCTGAGCATTTTCACTATTAGCAGATTTTCTTGCTTTTGTATATTCTTCTCCTTCAAGAAGTTTAAGTTTTCCATCTGGCTTTGGTCCACCTTTTGGATAACCTTCCCAATCTGTAATCTCAATCTCACCATTCTTGCGTACGATGCACTCCGCATTATGTACCCAAACCGCACACTCACCAACAAAGTAAGTATGATAATCCTCAACCTGAAAATTATACACGGAAACAGATTCAGCAGTTTCTTCAATGAAGAATTTCACAATTACTAAGTCTTCACCATTCACACTGATAAGCTTATCACCAACAAGAAGACTTCCTGCATTGATAAAGCCTCTACCTTGAACGTATAAGTGTTGAGTATAGACTGAATGCTTCCTGCAGCTTGCCGTTTAAAAAGGCTATTTGTGAGTTGGATATAACTTCAGCTAATTGCTCATTGACTTCAACCATAATTTTATCTTTTAAAATTTATCAATGACTTATATTTTTTTCGCATTCATTAAACCATTCTTCGACTAACTCAATTACATCCTTATCATAAACATCGGTTGCATTTTCATAATTGTAATTTGAGTCAAATGACTTAGAGTTAACATTGTATACTAATTTGAATTCGTGTGGACACTTTGCATCATAGGTATCACAAAGCTCAACAATGCTTTCTATATCTTCTATTCCACAATGAAAGAATTCCTTAATTTGAGCATCTGAACACCAATCATTGGTTGTGAACAACTTGCCATCTTTCTCAAAAAATGCGTCAATATACTCTTCGTCATCATTTTGTAATATGTATACATATATAACGTCTGCACTCTTTTCAGAATTCTTAAGTAATTCAAGGCAAAGCGAAATAACACTAGCTTGTGCATCAACAAATGCATCTTCAAAACCTTTTAACATAACAGATCTCCTTATTGTTAGATTTTAATTATTTGTTTTTATTATTAGTTTTTAAAATGTCGATTGAATAATTTTCCATCGATTTTGTACGAAACATCAAATGCTGACGGACGTGACGAACCATTTTTATATGAAAGGTTTATATCAATATCCGTTACTTTTTGACCATTCTTTAATGCAGTAGACCATTGTTTTTCCATATTTCTATATGTCTTAGAATTCCCTTTTATACCTCGGTTTAATCCGCTTTTCTGTGATACAAGCGTCATAGTTATAAGATGTGTTTTGTACCTTTATGAATTAACAAAGCTCTCAAACTGTGAACATAGATTTTCCTGCATCGGATTCGTTTTGTACCTTTATGAATTAACAAAGCTCTCAAACCTAGGCATTGCGTTAGTGAAAAAAGACGGAGTTTTGTACCTTTATGAATTAACAAAGCTCTCAAACAATGGATTCTGTTTTTCCATAGTTTTATTGTTTTGTACCTTTATGAATTAACAAAGCTCTCAAACGACGGAGTGGTTCAGCAAGCACAGGATGGAGTTTTGTACCTTTATGAATTAACAAAGCTCTCAAACCACCAAAATAACAACTCAAGATCCCTGCGTGTTTTGTATCTTTATGAATTAACAAAGCTCTCAAACGCGTTGCTTAATAATTCCTGCATATCAATTGTTTTGTATCTTTATGAATTAACAAAGCTCTCAAACAATGTTGACCGCCCATCATAGATGCCTACTGTTTTGTATTTTTATGAATTAACAAAGCTCTCAAACCTCAAATTTGTATTTGAGGTTATCACCGAGCTTATCCATATTTGCGTATATGGTGTTAACTATGCTTCAATTATACATAAATCTTTGTCGATTATCCAGCATTTTTCACCACAAATATGTTCTGTGTGGACTGGTTCGATATTTATAATATTTATTTTATTATATCTGGCAGATTCATATAAAAGTTGTAGATTAGATTCATTAAAATAACATTTTAAATTATTGAATACAAATATTGAGATACCACATAATTGTTGCATTAATTTCATGTAGGAAGATACTTGTTCTATTAATGTATCTGAAGATACATCTGTTTGAACATCTAGAGCTTTTATAAGTGATATAAGATCAAAATCAAAATTGTAAGTTATATCATAAGGAACCGTATTTAATAATTGATCAAAATAATTGATTAATGATTTTCTGAGTATAATCCCCTCTTCCTGTAATAAAGAAGCCCCCTGTGAAGAAAGCTCCTGATACATCTTTGTTAGTATTTTTTTGTTGTTCAGATTAATAGAAAAATGGATTGTAGATGCATTCTATATTTTGGGAAATTTTAAGTTCCTTACTATTTTCTGACAATATAAAAGAACCTTCGATACCATTATACTGAGTCCATAGATCATGCAGTATTTTTTGATATGCATTAGGAGATTTTATAGATAATACAACTATCTCGTTTTCAATCAATTCTATTTCAAAATCATAAAATGTATTTACAAGAATCTTCATAGGATTACTAACCTTTCATCATTATTTAGTACCTGAGAATGATCTTCTACAACAATATATTCCATTTTTGAGTATTGTTTTTCAGTAACACGTAACACTTGGACCAGACCTTCTTCAGGTTTATTATTGCGTATATTTGTTTGTAAGACGTCTGCCACAACTGGATTTTGTACGAGTTTGCAATAAACGGATTCCTGAAGCATCAGGAATCCAGATTTTAATAGAAATTTCCGAAAGTCTCGATAATCACGTCGTTGTTTTGAAGTTAACACTGGTAAATCAAAAAATACTATTATTCTCATATATCTATAGCTCATTCTTGTAAAATTTGATTAATGAAATATCACCGTCATTTAATGCATCAAATACACTTTGACAATATAATTTCATTGCATTACTCAAATATTCCTTTCTTCCTGCTAGAATTATTTCCTTTTGCAGGATTTTTATTATTGTAATTTTTTCTTCATGTTCAAATTTATCTGGCATCATTTGTCTAACGACATTGTCAACTAATGGTCAGAAAGGTTCCATGAGATCCGATGCAAGATTAAATGGATTAAACATATTATCGTGAAATAAACCTAATTGTGAGATATAACCATTAATAGCAATTTCTCTGGTGCATGTAGATAGAAGTAAACTGTATCCATAATTTAGAGCAACATTGATGCTATTTTCGGCGGTTCTTGTAAATCCCATACCAAAAAGTGCATTAAAATAAACTTTTGCAGCATGCCCCTCTCGATTTGTAGTATCCCCAAATTCAATTTGAGAGATATAGTCATAAAGTAAATCTGCTTCTGTTCTTTCCCATCGAATAAGATTTTCTGCCTGCTTTCGGATTTTTTCGGTCACAATTTCAGTCCATACGGCGGTTTTAATATCGTCAGACCAAGATATTTGCTTTCTGATCTTCATGCTAGTATCATGACTTCCATAATATGGAATTAATTCAGAAGATGGATTCCTTTTTTCATCACAAAAAATGACTTTTACTTTTTTCTTGGTTAGTTCACATAGAAGTGCTACTGTTAATGCGACGGATGTTGTCTCAATGATCAATACAGCAATTTCACTGATATGAATTTTGACAACATCCTGATTTCGCACAACTAAATATCCTAACTGGTAATCAAGCTTTGCATTTTTTGAAATGACAACTGTACGCCAACTCATACTGTTAACAGGTCTATTTGTTTTTCAAAAAGACCTGTTGGTGATTGGTTGATTAAATACATAGAAGTTGTATTGCTTACTTTTTTTGATATCTGCATTCCACCTTCTCGAGTAGGTTTGTCAGATTTTTTGTTTGTGTGTAATAATGATAAATCAGTCTCAAATCCTAAAATCTTTGAAAGTTGTAAAATTTGATATATTAAATTGCATTGATTATCAAGAGTAAATGATGTAAAGGTATTTTTAGCTGAGAGCATTTTATCGCCGATTGGATTAGGCCTTTTGCCGTATATTCCGGTTGTAAATTTGTCTAGCAATTCATTATAAAGTTTAATATTTGTATCTGTATCAAGCGTATTATCAAGAACTCCTGTATCTTTGTATTTTTCGATTTTTTTAATATATGTTCCCCACTTTGAATCCAAACATAAATTTGTTGCATTACGGAGAATTAGTTGTTTGCCCGTTTTTCCTGTTAAATAGGCAAAATAGCCATTTCGTTTTATTAAAGTCCCAATCTTGATTTTCCGAACTCTTATATTATAATTAACAAGTCCAAGTTTTTGGCAATAGCGTTCTAATTCAGCAGGATCTTTCTCAATCTTATCTGCAAGATACAACGGAACAGATTCAATTGTACGAATCTGTTTCTTTTTTTCGTCATGCTCAACTAAAAAGAAATAAGCTCCTTTTACACTTGTGAAACCTCCATACTTTGTGACATCCTGCATTTTTTTATCAGAGGATTTAAAAGGAATATAACCCTCGCCCTTTGCTTTTTCTGCACTGTATAATGTTTCTTTGGTTAGCCCTCCCTTTCCCTCATAACTGAGTCTGGTCATCAAAGGAGTGTTCCGTTTCAACATTTTTTTCACTATTGCTATTGTTCCCACAGTTCCGTTTTTGTTCTGAGCAATCCATGCAACCTCATCTCTGCGTTTGACATCCCAATCAAACATACGTGTTAAGTTATAATTATTCTTGGATGAATCTTTGTTATATGCATTTTTGATAAAATTGATTGGGTTCTGTGTAAACTTTACATAATATACGTTGCCAACAACAATACTCAGGTAAGCATCATGGGCATGATGAAAATCATTTATCAATCTACTCTTTGGTATTTCCCTACTGTGTCTGAAGTCTGATACATTTCCTGCTTTTGTATAAACTATTTTACTATTAGGTAATAATTGTTGAAGAAGCTCTGCAACACCTTTAGTTCCTTGCTGAGTTTCTACTAATTGGCGTGCTATGAATCCCGCTTTTTGTTCATCTGTAAATGGATTTCTCCCCATTAAGCGTTTATACTTTTCTTCGTTGATAAAGTCTTCTTTTCTAAGTTGTGCCCACATTTTTTTCTGATTATTGAAGATTTCAGCTTCCAGAGGATAGTTGTCACTTTTATGTGCATTTTTTTCTCTTTTAACCAGAACTAAATTGTTATCAATATTATCATCTTTTACAAAATGTCTTGGATAGATATGATCAATATCATATAAGCTTTTGTTAAAAAGATCGCTTAATTCTATATGCTCTCCAGTGTACATACATCTTCCTTTCTGAGTCAAATACAAGTACATTTTTTTACTTCGTAAACTGCCTGAATCATCAGCATGTTCAATTACATTCATCCAATCAACACTTTCATCTTTGACGTTCTTGTACAGTTCCTCGAATTTCTTCTTTCTGGAAATCGTGCGACCAATGGAAGGATCTTTATCCCGAGGTATTTCAATAAAAATACGTTCTGGTTCATGCCCAAGTACATGAACTAGTTCTTTAATAACCAACATTGTCTGCCAAATCATTTTACGTACGGGCGCAGAGAAATAATACTCCCTTAAATCTTCCGGCTCAAAATCAGAAAGAGTTTTTAATGAAGTTATCCTATATTCTTCCAGTCTCTCTTTGAAATTGAATTTCGAACTATTGATCAATTCCATTAGATTTAAGTTGTTTTCCCATAGTGCACGAATAATGGATATATTTTCTCCAGTTGATTTGTCCGTAGCTTTTAATTCAAAAAATTCTTTTGATAGACTTCCCCAATCTTTGAATTTGAATCCTAGAATTCGTTTTAACTGCTCTTTTGATATTTTATCACTATATTTTTCTTCAATTTGTTCTTGAAGAAATTTTTTAGAGTCCCCATAAACAGTACACCAGAATACAATATCTTCTATCATATGTTGTACACTGTCTAATTTGATATCTTCACCAAATATAACCTTGAACTTCCCATAGGTGGATAAAGAATTATTTATATTAATATCAATGCCAGTTACTTGTTCACTTGATTGAATATAACCTTTATTAAACAGATATTTATGTAGTATGTCTGCGGTAATTTTTTTCCCTTTTTGGAAAATATCGATATAGATAGCCTGCTTCAAATCGACAGGAATTCGTTCTCCATCTATACGCAAATTATTGATTTCATTTAATACACGAAAACTTTCATATTCCAATGATGCTTTTGGAAGTACCTGTGCTCCGTTCATGTAAGTGCAGCGTCTTACCATTCTAGAAATAAAGGCTTCAGACGTTGCTTTCACATCTATTTTTTCGTTTATATTCCAAGGTAGTACACGTCCGTTGCTTTTTCGGATTACCCATCCATTTCCACCATCGCGATGACTTTTTTCTGTAACTGGACCAATGTAGTATGGAATCTGAAATTTGTAAATTTGTAAAATCCGTTCGGATACAGATAAATTACTCTCATTTTTTTCTCTTAAAAAAGGTAAGTAACTTTCTGCATTTGAAAGAATTTTAGCCATTTCTTTATAATGAACCTGATTTGGAATAACGCCATTGGATGCAGTCAGTTGTTTTGGAAGAAAACTTTCTGTATCAATGGAAGAAAAAATATCTATAATTGCCGGATCGTTTTTATCTGCATTTTTTAGTATTTTTTTTATTTCTTTATATAAATCCTCAGAAGTTGTATTCTTGCCGACGCGTCTTTGTTTTTTACCAGAATTAAAAGAGCCGATATATGATGCATAAAATCCTGCCGCATCACTATTAAAGAATTGATTATAGTCTTCTTTTGAACAATATTTCCGAATACAGTCCTTTAATTTTCTTAGATCACTTTTATGTTTTTCATAGGTAGCAACTCTGGCAAATGACAGATAACTATATCCTTTTAAGATGCCCGCAAGCGAACCAATATCGTATATTTCTTTTATATAAAGTATGATCTGGAATAAATCTTCCCCTAATATAGATATATAGTCTTCTCTTTTTGTATCAAATGAAGCATCGGATACGCAAATATCAATTCTTTTTACTTCATCTGATAATTGTTCAGAAAACAAGGTATATGCATTTACTTTTAAGCCACAGATTGCTTTTACATATTCTTTATATTTCTTGTTTTTTACATCAATATTCAAAATTGAAGCTAAGGCTTCTGATTTTTTTGTGCGGCTAATATCCCTGCTTGATAGGATTTCCTCAACCGCTGAATAATCAATATCAAGATTAAAAGACTCATTGGTAAGCTCACTGACACAACTACAAAAATCAATGTATGCATCCTTTAGTTTGCGTTCTTCTGCCACATCGCCGATTTCAGCATTCAAGAAGTGACCTCTATGTTTGAACATGTTTAATAAAGCAAGGTATACCAAACGAACATCATGTGGTTCAGAGCTTTCAAGTAACTCTTTTCGCAAATGGTATATTGTTGGATATTGAGTGTAATAATCAATATCAGTATAGGTTTTATCATTAAAGATATTGAATTTATATTTTACAGCTTCATCTTTATCTTCTAAATGATATTTGCTATTTTCAAGGCGTTGAAAGAATGAAGGATCTTTTGCAATAATTGAATCATTAAAATAGTATTTCAAAAGACCAATTCGAGCTTGTTCACGTTGTCTTCTTCTACGGCGGATTCGATATGATCTTCGGTCTACAGAGGTAGCGGAATCGCTGAACTCGCGAATCCCCCACAAATCTTTTCCTTTTGCTCGTAATAGGTTGTAATTTTTGTCTGTAACTGCCCAACCGACGGAGTTGGTTCCCATATCTAGTCCGAGATAATAAGGTGTATTTAACATATAATTCCTCCTTGTAATGATTATAATTTTATTGGTTGTTTTATAAATTTACTCTTGACGAAGTGATTCTTTTGAGGTTATAATACAAAAGAATTAACAAAGCGAGTGCAAATAAGGATTCATCCGGCATCGTCATTTTGACTCTGCATGGTGCAGAATTTAAGAAAGGACTTTTAGTCCTTTTTTATTTTGGTATTTTCAATTCAATATAATATGTTTAGTTGTCAAAGAGCGAGTTCGGTAATTCATTAAATTCTAGATTACTTGAATCATAAATCATCTATGTGTCAAAAAAACGGACTTGTAATCATTCTTTTTGATTTTATTTAAGAAAATTTCAGAGTATATTATGAAATCTCCCCAATATCATCCCCGCCAATATAAATTAATTTTACTACAAACATTTACAAGAAACAACAGATTAATCAATCGCAAATTTTCGTTCCTCTTCCACCACATCCAGCTTTTTGACATCCATTCCTGTGATCTGGACGAAGCGTCGTCCGGCGAGGAATGCGACCAGCTCATCGATGGCTGCTTCCGATCCCTGCACTTCCATCTCTACATCCCCGTTATACAGATTCTTTACCCAGCCGGTAAGGCGGAGCTGGTTGGCTTTGTGCTCGGAATAATATCGGAAGCCGACACCCTGTACACTTCCGTGAAATATGATATGTTTTCTGACGATATCTGCCATGTTGTTCTCCATTTATATGTGTTTTTCTTGCTTGCTTTTCTGCTTCAGAATCAATAATAATTTAATTATAAGCCATTTTTCTTGCTGGTGCAATGAAATAAAAAAGAGATAATCATTCCAATAGAAATAATTATCTCTTTCCGTGTGTATCGTTATTTACATTACAGACACTTCTTCACATCATCCACGATCTGCTCCACAGTCAGATGATTGTCCTTTAATACATCATTTACATCGTAGCGGTCTAGGAATTCCTTCTTGATACCGAAGTTCAATACCTTCATATCAGAAGCTCCGTAGAACCGGGCAATCTTCTCGCCGAAACCACCGTCTAATATACCGTCTTCGAGCGTGATAACCACATCGTGGTTTGCCTTCAGGTCTTCGAGCATAGCCTCATCAAGACCGGTAATATAATATGGATTGATGATGGTTGCTTCGATGCCGGTTGATTCTTTCAGTGCTTCGGCTGCTTCTACACCAAGTCCGTAGAATGAACCAAGACCGATGATTGCAACCTTGCTGCCCTGCTTTGTGATCTCGTACTTGTTCAGCTTCGAGAAGTCCTTTGTGACAGCCTTTCCGTCTGAGACAAATGCGCCGCCCGGTACGCGGATTGCAACAGGATGCTCTGTCTGGGCGATGCTCCAGTCTAACATGGCAAGATACTCTTCCTTCGTCGTCGGTGCGAGGTAGACAAGTCCTGGGATATTTGCCATCATAGGGATGTCGTAGATGCCGAGGTGTGTGACATCGTTCATACCATAGATGGACGCAGAAAATGTCAGGATCGTTGCCGGATTGCCGTTTACACACAGATCCTGCGCCAGCTGGTCATAGGTTCTCTGGATAAATGTGCTGTATACGCCGTAGACCGGTTTGCCACCGCTTTTCGCAATACCGGAGGCGAGTGCCACAGCTGTTTCCTCGGCGATTCCGACATCCACGAATTGTCTGCCCGCTTCCTTTCGCTTATCTTCCGTGAAGCCCATTACCGTCGGTGTGGCAGATGTGATGGTCACAACACTTGGATCTTCTTTCATTTTCTTCATCAGGTAGTCACAGGTAACGCTGGAATAATCCTCACCACCAAAATCTGCGATTACCTCGCCGGTCTCGATATCGAACGGCAGATGCCAGTGCCACTCTTCCTTGTGTGTTTCGGCGAGCTTGTAGCCTTTTCCTTTCAAGGTACGAATGTGTACCACAACTGGTTTTACGCTGTCCTTGACGCCTTCAAACGCCTTGATTAACGCCGGAATATCATTCCCCTCATGAACATACACATAGTCAAGTCCCATCGCCTTAAAAAGGTTACATTCTGCCTGTCCGTTTGTCTCGCGCAGGAGCTTTAAGTTCTGGTAGAGGCCACCGTGATTTTCTGCGATCGACATATCGTTATCGTTCACAACAATGATCAGGTTGCTCTGCAGCTCAGATGCAAAATCAAGTCCCTCTAATGCTTCGCCACCACTCAAGGAACCATCGCCGATTATCGCGATCACATTTCCGCTCTCGCTTCTCACATCACGTCCCTTTGCAAGACCACATGCTAAGCTGATAGAGGTAGATGTATGCCCAATCACGAAATGGTCATGGTCGCTTTCCTCCGGGTTGCTGTAGCCGGATACGTCATCGTAATGCTCCTCGTAGAGATACGCGTCCTTTCTGCCTGTGAGCATCTTGTGTGGGTAGGTCTGATGGGATACATCAAACACGAATTTATCCTTCGGAGATTCAAATACATAGTGCAAAGCAATCGTTGCTTCTACCATACCGAAGTTTGGGCCGAAATGTCCGCCGTGGATGCTCGCACGCTTCAAGAGCGCCTGACGCATTTCCGCCGCTAGGCTTGTAAGTTCGTCATTTGAAAGCTTCTTCACATCCTCAGGACCGTTGATTTTCTCAATGTACATAACGTTTGTTCCTCCTAAAAGTTCTTATTATTTATCTCGCAAAAAAGGACGAATACGATCCTATAAGCGTCAAAAAAGTCCGTTTATCGAAGCCGCTTCAAAATCCCCTGAAAATAGTCTGGAAGGTCTGCATGCCATTCCATATATTCTCCGGTGATTGGGTGGTCGAATCCGAGTACCCCTGCGTGTAATACCTGCCCCTGTGTGGCAAATGGCTTCTGCTTTGGTCCATACACCTCATCCCCAAGCAATGGATGATTGATGCTTGCCATATGCACCCGGATCTGATGTGTCCGCCCGGTTTCAAGCTCACATTCCACAAGTGAAAAGTTCTGCTTTAAGCGTTCAATCACACGGTAATGTGTCACAGCATGTCTGCCGTTTGGATCGATTGCCATTTTCTTGCGGTCGGTTTTGTGTCTGGCAATCGGTTTGTTAATCGTTCCCTCATCTGTGGCAAACTGATTGTAGACGATCGCTGTGTAGACACGGTGAATATCATGTACCTTGAACTTATCGGACAATACACGATGCGCCTGATCGCTCTTGCAGGCAACTAAAAGTCCGGTCGTATCCATATCAATCCGGTGAACGATTCCCGGTCGTAATACCCCATTGATGGAGGATAAGGAATCCTTACAATGGTACATCAGGGCATTGACGAGTGTTCCGCTTGTATGTCCCGGTGCCGGATGCACAACCATGCCCTTCGGTTTGTTGATGACAATGATATCATCATCCTCATAGACGATATCGAGTGGAATATTCTCCGGTTCGATGTCTAATTCTTCTGCTTCCGGGATCTCTACTGTGATCGTATCGCTTGCCCGGAGCTTGTAATTTGATTTGGCAGATTTGCCATTTACAGTTATGAAATTATCATCTAACAGCTTCTGGATATACGAACGCGATTGGTCAGGTATCTGTTCAGTCAGATATTTGTCCAGTCGCGTGCCGATGTCTGTGGAAGCTGCGTCGATTGTAAATTCGTAAGTTTCCATATTGTAATATCTTAGTCTTTTTTTGATTTTGAGAATAACACATCAATTTCGTGGTCGTGATAGTAAAATGCACACAGTAAGATCAACACGATCATACTCACAGTCACATAGATATCCGCGACATTAAAAATCGGAAAATTGATCAGCCGGAAATCAAAGAAATCCACTACATAATGTAAAGAAATACGGTCAATCATATTTCCGATTGCGCCAGATACAAGGAACACCAGACAGACACGAATTGGGGTAAAGCGCCTGTTCTCTGGAATTTTTGCGTAAATACCTGCACAGACAAGCAACACAAGAACGGTCAGAATCAGGAAGATTATTCTGCCGTTTTTGAACATGCCCCATGCGATTCCGGTATTCTGAATATATGTCAAATGAAATACATTTTTGATCAGTGGATGTGATTCATATAACGCAAAGGATGTGCGTACGATGAATTTTGTGATCTGATCGAATGCAACAAGCAAACCGATACAAAGAATCGGTATTATATAGATTTTGATTTTATTTTTAGTATTCATCCTGATATCTTTCCTGTAATTCTTTGAGTGCCAGAAGCATATCTTCCTCGCTTACATCCATGTCGATATACGCGTGTCCGATCGTCTCTAACAAAATAAATTTGATTTTTCCACCGATGGCTTTCTTGTCGTTTTTCGTATAGGATACGATTGTTGCAAAATTCGCGTCGGCTGGCAGCTTTGGTACATGGTACGGTTTCATGCTGTGTAGGATATCTCGCAGCTCTGCCTGTGTAATATTCCCTTTTTTGTAGGAAATGATACTGGCAAGTGCACATCCGATCAGCACGCATTCTCCATGCAAAAATTCAAAATTCATGTATTTTTCGATGGCATGACCGAGAGTATGTCCAAAATTCAACAGTGCACGCTCTCCCTTTTCGGTCGGATCGTTTTCGACGACATTTTTCTTTACGACGTTGCTTTCGTAGATCATCTCTCCAACGGTAGGAAGATCAAGCGCTGCAATCTGTGCTTCGTTTTCCTTCAACCATGTAAAATAATTGGCATTCTTGATCAGACCATGCTTGATGATCTCGCCCATACCCGAACAAAACTGGCGGTTCGATAATGTCTTTAACACAGACAGGTTCATATACACCAGTTTCGGCATATGAAAGGCGCCGACCATGTTCTTGTAGGAGTCAAAGTCCACACCGGTTTTTCCGCCGATGCTGGAATCAACCTGTGATAACAGGCTGGTTGGAATCTGGATAAAGTCGATACCGCGCAGATAGGTTGCGGCCGCATATCCGGTCAGATCACCGACCACACCGCCGCCGAGGGCAATCAGTACATCATTTCGATCGAATTTCTCTTCAATCAGATGGGTGTACAGGTCTCTGACAACATTCAGATTCTTGCTTGCCTCTCCTTCTGGAAAGACAAAGGATGTAGTATATGTGCAGGCATCTTTGATAGAAAGCAATATAGCATCCAAATACAAGGATGCTACATGACTTTCGGATACCACACAGATTTTACGGTTACTGTAGCCAAGCTCTTTTATCATACTGGGAAGGGCATCAAAGCTCTCTTCATATACGATATCGTAGATTGGCTTATCATCAAGATGGACAGTTAAATTCTTCATGGTAACTCTTCTTTCTGTATGTAATACGATATTTGATTAGATGAATTCAAATCCATCATCGTCGGTCTCGGCATCATCGTCTTCGCCTTCTCCGATCAACGCTGGTCCGTTGTTCTTTTTTGTTTCTACTTCACCTTCGATGCTCTCTGCAGATTCTTCTGTATCTGTTGCATCGTCAGATTCAGACAAATGAGAGATTGTTGGAATCTCGTCAATATCTGGCTCCTTTGGAGCAGGCTCCGGTTTTACTTCCGGTTCCGGCTTTCTTTCTGGAGCTGGTTCCGGTGTCGGCTCCGGTTTCGCTTCCGGCTCTGGAGCACGTTCTGGTTCTGGACGCGCTTCCCGTTTTGGTTCTGGTTTTGGTTCCGGCTTCGGCGCTTTGGCTGCCTGAGCAGCGGCTTCCCTTGCTTTTTGAACTGCTGCTGCAGCTTCGGAGCTTCCGACAGTTGCCCGCTTCATTTTTTTACGTTCTTCCGCGGAATTGGCAACCTTCAAGGAAGATTTTTTCTCTTCTGAACCTTTTCCCTTTGCGTCAAATGGATTATAATCCTTTTGCTCCTTTGGCTTAAAAGGATCAACAAAATTCTCTCCGGCACTTAAAGATTGTGTATATACAGCGCTTGTGCTGGTTGTATCGCCACTGCCAAATCCACCATTAAATCCACCCAATGTAGATTCATCGCGCAACTGAGGATCTCCGGTGTAGGCACCAAACCCGTCACCTGCAGAGGCGGAAGCCTGTTTCTCCTCTCCACCCATGAGTGTCCATGCACGATCATCAATCATAGAGGATGGATCAAAATCCTGCTCGCCTAAGAACTCAAACTGCTTTTTCAGTAACGAACAGAAATTAGATTTGTAAGCGGTGTATTTTGCTTCTAATAATGCAATCTCATCTTCCAGACGCTCCAGACGTTTCTCTGCGTCAGACACAATGTTGTTTGCCTGAATTTTGGCATCACGAATAATCTCCTTTGCTTCCTTTGTTGCATTGGAGATAGTCTCTACGGTGTCTTTTTCCGCACGCTTCAAGCTTTTCTCAAGATGTGATTCTTTGGAACGATAATTCTGTAATGTATCGTTTAATATGGAGACCTTCTCTTTTAACTCCGCATTTGAACGATACAAGGATTCATAGCTTTCTGAAACACTGTCAAAAAATGTGTTTACATCTTTCTTGTCGTAACCCAAACCGACATGAAATTTCTTCTGTTGAATATCAACTGGTGTAAGCAACTTTCCAACCCCCCTATTCGTTTAGTACTGTACGTATGGTGTCAGGGCATCCTGACCAACCAATTCCTCTCTCAAATCTCCGGATACTTCGATATCCTGAGGTGTTGCAATAAATATGTTGGAAGATACCACATTCAAAGAGCCTCCCATTGCATAGCATGCACCGCCAACATAGTCGATGATTCGCTGTGCGACTGCGACATCCAAGCCCTCAATATTTATCACGATTGTTTTGTTTGCACGAAGGAAATCAATGACGGACTGTGCCTCATCTGTCTCCTGTGGTTTAATTACAAATACTTCACTACGGTTGCGGAAATCTGAGCTTCTGCTGTAAGACTTCTGGGAGTCCTTGAAATCAACCAGTTTGCCACTGGATGAACTGCCTGCTGTACTCCGATGTGTAGTCGATGCCTGCTGTGTAGCTGCTTCGTATTTGGAAGCGGAACGTGCAGCTGGCTTGCTGAAAGATGGTTTTGATTTCGATGCACGTGGTTTTACATCTTCGTAATCATCGTCGTCATCGTCATCATAATCATCGTCGTCAAACAGATCGTCATCGAACTCATCTTCATCATCATCTATATTTTTGACTTTGAAAAAATCCAGAAAACTCTTTTTACCTGCATCCTTTGCCATAACCTTATTCTCCTTAATTAAATATTATAATTTCGCGCACCGAAAATGGCGGTTCCGACACGAATCATAGTCGCGCCCTCCTCGACGGCGATTTCATAATCATTGGTCATTCCCATTGATAAAACACTCATATCAATATTATCAATGCATTTGGATTTTATGTCAAGCGATAATTGATGCATTTTACGGAAATAAACACGATTTTCTTCTGGATTTTCCACAAATGGAGCGATCGTCATGAGTCCCATAACATGAACATGCGGCATATCCTTGATCGCGTCAATCAAAGCGTAAACCTCATCCTCCCGGATTCCAAATTTTGTTTCTTCCTGTGCAATGTTGACTTCGAGAAGAACCTTTGCAACTACCCCTTTTTTAGCAGCCTCCTTCTCAATTTCTTTTGCCAGATGCACCGAATCCACACTGTGGATCAGACATGCCTTATCTACAATATATTTTACTTTGTTTGTCTGCAGATGTCCGATTAAGTGCCAGTGAACCGGTTTGGATACATGTTCGTATTTATCAACCATCTCCTGCACTTTGTTCTCACCAAATTCCATCACACCATGTGAAAGTAATTCCTCTACATCGGATAATGGTTTGGTTTTGCTGACTGCAATGATCGTAATATCCTGAAAATTTCGGCCGGAGCGTTCACACGCTTTTTTGACATTTGCAACTACCTGTTCATAATTTTCGTATAGCATCTTGATCAAGACCTTTCTAATTTTTAATATATAAGCTGATTTTCTGTGACACTTTGTGCATCCAGCACGATGTTATCGTAGGCTTTCAGCTCTTCGCCACTTTCAATCAGAACAAATTCGTCGATTGTTTTAATCACAGTTACCCGGCGGAATTCTGCAATACCCTGATTGGCAAAATAAACACCGGTCAGTGGATATAATTCTAACAACGATGCTGCAATCGTAGCATTCGAGGTAATATTGACCAGAATGTCAGAATCCTCAAAGCCTTCTGGATCAACATAGGCGTATTTCTCGTCTGTCTTATAAATCTTTGGCTGCATCTGCTGTATAGTTTTGTTCCCATTGTCATCGGTCCGCTGCAGGTTGAGACGGTTCTCGTTACTTTGGTTACTGCCTGCAGACAGATAGCTGAGTGGAATCCGATAGACCTGCTTTTCTACAAGTGCAGACGAAGGAATCTTCAGACCACTCTCATCGGACTGAATCAGTTCCACAGTCACGAAACGCTCGGACAGATAATTTGACATATATTTATCGATGGCAATGTTGATATAAGAGCCATCGGAACCTTCAATAATTGTAAAAGGCATCGTAATCGTAAAGTTCGAATTGTTGATACGGAACTTCACATATGACTGCCCGTCCAATTCTGCAAGCTGATCCTGTGAGATCGGCGCAACGATGTTCCACTGTTCGGATGGGATGATCTTCACGATAGTGGAACCGGCTTCTGCATAATCCCCGGATTTCATCGCCTTTTTATCGTATCCGGCTTTATCAAAATCGGAAGCTTTGATCTTTTCAGAAATCTGATAATTCTCATATCCGTCAATGTAATATGTTACAAGCCCGCTGTCTGGGGCACTGACCGAAGACAGTCCGCGTCCAGAGGAGCCTGCCTGCTGCATCAGTACTTCGTTTGTCAGCTCGAATACCTTGTTGTTAGCGCTTGTCTCGAAGCTGTACGCGTTGTAAAAGGTTACATCGCTGTATGATAACTTGTAAGAAGATATCAGGGAACGGATGCTTGCATAGTCATTGCTTGACAACAGTGCGTTGTAATTGCTGTCAGAATTATTTTCAGTATTATAGATCTCTCCGGTCTCATCAATGGTACATACAGTAGAGTTCTTTTTTACTTTTTCTCCATCGGTGATATAGTAACAGAGATAACCGGATTTCTGTGTGTTTACGATAACCTCGTCACGGATTGCAAGTCCCTGTAAGGTAATATCATTGCTGACATCGCCTTTGCTGACCTGATAGATCGTAACGGATTCTTTGCTGAGCGAAGATACGACGCTGATTACGACATACAGCAAAACCGCTGCAATAACTATGGTTGCAGCGTTTGCACGTATCTCTTTATTCAGTTGTATAATACGGTTTGGTTGTTTCATATCCTCACCTGATTGTGTGTATTTTACAGTTTACAGACAACATTGGCTGCATATTCTGCTGGCAACATGGATTCTTCCACGGCAGTACTGATGACAAATGTAACATTGTATTTTTCGGAAATCTTATCAATCTCTTTCAATGCAGCGCCAAGTGCATCTGCCTCGATGTTACACATCATCATGAAGTTATCCAAAAAGATGTGAGTTACATTATGGTTGGAAGAAATCAGTCCCTGAATAAAGCCCATAAAGGCATCTGGGGATTGAATATCGTACTCGTGCAGATTAACGAGCCGGATGACATTAGAAAGTTCATACATATGCTTGTTGCTCTTATCAATGTAAATGATAGAACCGCTAGTACGCTTGCTTTCGTTGTTCGCTCTTTCCACCATTTTGCGTGTTTTACCGTTTCCTTTTGCTCCAATAATTAGTTCCAGCATCTCATGTCCTCCTTAGTCTGTTAAACATAATAAACGTATAATAGAATTGTATAAGTCCGCTTTGGAATTGCCGGATGATGCGACAACTACATAGTCCTTACCGTCCTTGGTCAGATACATGGCAAGACAGTTACCAGCTCCATCGGTCGTTCCTGTTTTCCAGGATTCCAGATGGAAGGTCGCTGGCAGAGACACTTCTCCCGTAACAAATAAATTTGTTGCGGTGCTTTCGGTATCAATTGCTGCGCCATTGGAATCATAAAACGTATAAGTATATGTATCAAAACCATCAATATCCCGTAGGATCTGATGATTGTGGACTTCTTTTACAATGAGGTACATGTCATATGCGGTCGAATAGTGATTTGGATCGTCCAGTCCGTGTGGATTCATAAAATGAGTGTTTGTAGCTCCGAGCTCCAGGGCTTTCTGATTCATACGGTCACAGAAGCTTTGGATATCCCCACCCACATACTCTGCCAGATACAGGGCATAATAATTGTTGGATTCTAACATCAGCCCATACAACAGGTCTTTTACGGAAATGGTATATCCACGATGCAACTGGCTGGGGGCAACATCTTCTGCTGTCAGATCATAGTTTTGTGTGATCTCAACCATATCATCGAGTGAAATGGTTCCGGCTTCAATGGCATCAGCCACAACAATTGCAGTCATCATCTTCGTCATACTTGCCGGATACATACGTTGATGTACATTTTTGGCGGCAAGTACCGTCTGGTCGGATTCATTGATTAAAAGTGCGTAATAGTCTTCGGGAAACAAATCCGCCTGGGTACGGTCGTCACGATAAACAATCGTGTCCTCCTGATGGAAATCAACATTGTCCGATTGATGAACCAGGTGGTCGATCACGTAAGTAGCGGAATCAACATCAGGATACGCTGCCTTTACGTGATTGTTGATAATACAGACAATAGATACAAACAATACCAACAGTACAAGTATTATTAAATTTCTAGTTAAATATTTACTTCGCATAGTTTTTTAGTGCTTAAACAGTTCTCGCCAATCTAAGTCACCACGATCCAACGCTTTGATCAGCAATTCCGCGGTTGCAAGATTGGTTGCAAGTGGAATATTGTGAATATCACAAAGCGAAAAGATGTTATTGATATCTACATCGTGGCTCTTCTTGGTCTGTGGATCGCGTAAAAATATCATCATGTCCAGATCATTACTCTCAATCATGGCACCGAGCTGCTGCTCTCCTCCGGTATGCCCGGCGAGGAACTTGTGGACAGTCAGATTGGTAACCTCTTCAATCATACGTCCTGTCGTTCCGGTTGCATAAAGTTCATGATGAGACATAATCCCCCGATAAGCGATACAGAAATTCTGCATTAATTTTTTCTTCGCATCATGTGCGATTAAACCGATGTTCATGTACGGTTCTCCTTAAGTAACATTATAGTCTTCCCTAGTAGCTTGTTTTTTGCATACTGACATTTAGCACGACTCCGATTCCAATCGAGATACTAATCAGGGAACTGAGCCCGTAGCTGATAAACGGAAGCGGTAGTCCGGTGTTTGGTATAACACCGGTTGCAACACCGACATTGATGAATGTCTGGTATGCGATCAGACAGCCCATTCCGGCTGCAATCAGCATGCCTTTTGTATCTTTTGCATTTCTCGCTACATGGATACATTGTAACACTATTAACAGTAGAATTGCAATAATTATTACACTTCCAACGAAACCAAGTTCTTCGCCGATGACAGAAAAAATGAAGTCTGTCTGCTGCTCCGAAATGAAATTTGCATCCTTTACTGTGGCGATGGTTGAAGTGTTTAAGCCTTTTCCAGTAAGCTGTCCGGAACCGATTGCCATAACGGAGTTATTCTGCTGTGTATAGTCGGAGCCGTACTGCCCTGGATAGATAAACTGCAGGATTCGGTTCACCTGGTAATCACGCAGCAAGTGTTGGTTTGGCCTCTGAATATACCACAGAAAGCTTCCAGCAAGTGGAACAAATACCAGCAGTGCAATTCCGATAATCTTATAGCTTAATCCAGACAGATATAACATTGTGACAAGAACCATAGCCAGACACAGAGTCGTGGACAGATCCGGTTCTACTGCGATCAGTGCCAGGGATAATCCAATCAGAAGCACAAACAGGCAAAGTCCTTTAAGTGTATTGATTTTATTATCTTCTTTCAGTTTATCCAGAAAGGTTGCAGTAAATAAGATCATAAGGATCTTGGAAAATTCGGATGGCTGGAACTGGATACCTCCGCTTCCGCCAATCATGATCCATCGTTTTGCGTAATTGACTTCCACACCAAAAAAGATAACGGAAAGTAATATAACCGCGTTAATGATGAAAAACACACGGTAAAACCGGCACACAAAGTCGTAATTTAATAGAGAGACAAAAATCATAATGATAACGCCAAGCCCAATACCGATGGTCTGTTTGGGCGTGAATGAACTGTCTGCACTGTTGATCATGACAACGCCACAGATCATGGCAATGATGACGGTAATCAGTAATTTGAAATTATAGTCTCTGAGACTGAATCTTGTGAACATCTTTATCCTTCTTCTTTAACCAGCCGAACAAGCGGCTCCTTTTTTCTTCTTTTGCGAGATCCTGCCCGCAGATCCGCATGGCAATGTGGTCGTAGGCACGTCCTGCAACACAGTTTTTTGTTGCAATCGGTGTTCCACGGTTACTTGCGATGACGATATTCTCATCGTCGTAGACGCTTCCGATATGGTTGACCCCAAGGATTTCTACAACGTCTTCTACAGACATCATCTCGCCCCGCTTGACCATATCCTGTCGTACTCGGTTTACTACAAGGTCAATCCGTGGTATCTCGTTTGCATTTAAGATTCCAATGATGCGGTCAGCATCCCGGATAGCAGAAACCTCTGGTGTGGTCACGACGATCGCACGTTTTGCAGCAGCAATAGCATTTTTAAATCCCTGTTCGATGCCTGCCGGACAATCGATAATTATGTAATCATAATCTGGCTTGAGCTGATTGATGAGTTTGATCATCTGCTCTGGAGAGACGGCGCTTTTGTCGCGCGTCTGGGCTGCCGGGAGCAGAGATAGCGTATCACACTGCTTGTCACGGATGATTGCCTGTTGATGGCGGCAATTTCCTTCTACGACATCGACCAGATTATAAACAATTCTGTTTTCAAGCCCCATGACAACATCCAGATTCCGAAGTCCGATATCGGTATCAATCAGCAGAACTTCAAATCCATGTCTGGCAAGGGCGTATCCTATATTTGCGGTTGTCGTAGTCTTTCCGACACCGCCTTTTCCTGATGTAACAACGATCACTTCACTCATGATAAATCCTCCAGTCTATTTCAGGCTATATACGAACGTATCAGGTTTCCCTTTGCACCCGGAGGTTGCAGCACCGTGGAGTGCTCCGATGATAATGATATTGCCCTCGGATTCAACGCTGGCACCTGATTCCACATCTCCGACAATCACGATGCTGGCGGCTGCCTGTATGGATTGTCCGTTCTTTAAGTTGCCTATATAAAATAGACCGTTTTTATCGGAGTAAATTGATTTCTTCTTAGGCTTTTCGATGGAACGCGGTCTGCGTCCGATGCGAATGCCTTTGTCGTTTAGTGTATCGATGATTTGCTGTTTTTCGTCCTCTGTCAGATCCTTACCTTCAAAGGTAACGGTAATCGGTTTGATGTTCGCATAATATCTTCCGGTTGTTTGAAGCTTATCAGAAAGACAGGTAACCACCTGACTTATGGTAGCATCCGGCGATATAATCAGTCGAATCCCCGCTTTGTTACCTTTCATCATAACGGGACTAATCATACTCCACCTCTCTTTGACTAATCTTGGGACGGCGTTGCGTTGCCGCTCATTTCGGCACCAACTAATTTATCTGGATCATACATGTATGCATAGATGAATCCAGCCAATTCTCTGGCATTGGCGGAGGAATAACCATTTTGGATAACACAGGTTACGGATACTTCCGGACTTTCATATGGTGCGTAGGATACAAATAACGCGTGATCCGGCTTGTCTTCACTCTCCTGCGCGGTTCCGGTTTTTCCGGCGACATGAACATTGATCCGGTTGATCAATTCGTCGGAACCAGCCGAATACGCAACCACGTTTCGCATACCCTGATGGACGGCGTCCCACGTGGAGCTGGCAAGCTGCACCTGATTTTTCACTTCTGCATGATTGTCCAAAATGACATTTCCCTCGTAGTCGGTTACTTTATCGATCAATGTGAGGTTATAACAGGTTCCGCTGTTGGCAATGGTTGTCACATAGCGGGATAACTGGACGGGTGCATAGATGTTTTTTGCCTGTCCAATGGCGCTTCGAACGGAGTCGTTATCAGAGATATGCGGCTCGATTTCCGGAAGCTCCAGACCAGATTTGTCTCCAAGGCCGAACAGCTCTGCGTATTTCTGAATCCGTTCAACACCGTAGGCATCGTTATAGGAGCCATCTTTAATCGCCAGATCATATCCGAGGTTGTAAAAGAACAGGTTGCAGGAATGCTGAATACCACCCACGACATTCAATCCTCCGTGTGCACTGTTGCCCCAACATTTTGGAGACGGTGTGATCTTTTCAAAAAGTCCGTTACAGAAGTAAATCGATCCGGTGTCAATTACTCCCTCCGTGAGTCCTGCAATCGCAACAAGCGGTTTGTAGGTGGAACCTGGCGCGGTACGCTGCTGGCTGGCACGGTTGTATAGAGGCGTTGTCTTATCGGCTAACAGCTGATTATAATAAGCGGTATCTACTTCGTTGGTCAGATAGTTGTTATCGTAGCTTGGATAGCTGACATATGCTTTGACATCTCCAGTGTTGACGTCAGTCACGATCGCTGAACCGGAACAGATATCCAGTGCCAGCATGGCAGGCGTAATCTCCTGATTCTGGATTTTTTTACGCATAAAGTCATAGGCACCGTAATTTCCAGCAAGGTATTCCTGATACTCGGTGTCACCGTCGACGTTCAAAATTCCCTGATCATACAGAAGCTGTACAACTGCATCTCCGGTTATCATTCCGGATTGTAGCATAACTTTGATCACGAGTTTGTCGAATTCACTGTCTGTACTTAAATATTCAATAATATAATCGCATAATGCGTTATAAATCTCGTCATTATCATAATAATCGCTTTCAACCTTCAAAGCGGACAGGTCGATCGCCTCCTGGCTGATTGCATATTTCAGATAATGTTCCAGAGACGTTACATTGTTTGTATAGTCGATAAACTCCTGATCGTCTTTGTCAATCATGGAGGTATGGAAAATATTGTTGTCGCTTAAAACCTCACAGATATATTCCATGTAATGCTGATAGTTCTCATCCAGCTCAGAAAGCGGCGTGAAGGTAGATGTCAAAATAGTATCCAGATTGTCAAGGGTTGCCTGTCTCTGGGCATCGATTGCCTGAATCGTTGCTTTTTCAGTATCCGTTGCATCTTCTGCGCGCATATCATCCTGTGACAGGATGTTGTTATTAAACAATCCAAAATAAACATCAGAGATTGCGATGCTGGCATTTTCCTTGGCAATTACGTTATAGGCGGGTGTCAGATACGATAAAATGATCGAGGTAATCTCATCTTCCAGCGTATCATAACAGTATTTCTGCAGATTTAAATCCAGAGTCAGATAGACATCGTTTCCGGCTGTTGCGGGTTTGGATTCAACAGTGTCAATAACTTTACCAAGGTTATCGACATACATCGTCTCAAGGCCATTTGTACCGCGCAGATAGGACTCACAATACTGCTCAATACCGGTTTTTCCGATCATTTCTTCGTTTGTATACTGCTCCTCATCTGAAAGCTCTGCATTTTTTTCTTTCATTTCCTCATCGGAAATGGCACCGATATAGCCGATGACATGGGCGAAATATTTGGCGTCGTTGTAGCGGCGCAGGGATTTGACGGAGACAGACATGCCAGGAAGCTCATCTGCATGCTCTGTAATCGCTGCATTGCTTGTCTCACTGATGTCATAAGCGATGGTAACCGGAACATACTGCTGATAGCGGTTCATCCACAACTTGTAACGTACGCCGACAATCTTTAAATCTGCTTCTTTGCTATAAGAATCTGAAACATCAAATACTTTGGTATTCAGATATTCCATGATATCGTCCGCAGTTGCATTTTTCTGTTCGTCAGGCATGGAATCATAATCGGTTTTTGCATAGACATCCTTCAGGAAATTTTTCAACTGCTGGTCTTTGACTGTAAACTGGAAGTTCCCATTTGCATCAAGCTTGATCGGGAAATCCAATGTCAGGGAGTCGCCGTTTTTCTCTAATATGGAGATTGTCTCGTCGACAATCTGGTTTTTCAATTCATTCTCGCTGATCTTCAGGTTCTTTGCCATCGTTGTCTGTGCGTTGTCATTACTGAAAACAACCGAGTAAGAAAGCTCATTGTAGGCGAGCAGGTTTCCATTGCAGTCGTAAATATTTCCACGCACGGAATCGATCGTTAAAGTCTTCTTTGACTTGTAGACGAAATTCTCCATATGCTCTTCTCCCTCTTTGATCTGCAACACAAAAAGCTGATGTACCAGAATCGAGAAAAGTACAAGGACGACAACTGTAACCGGAAACAGACGGCTTTTTACATAGTCGACAATAATCTCTTTAATTGATTGTAATATCTCACGTAACATAGATTACTCATCTTCCTTTAAACGTTTGTTGATCTTTACATAGAGCTTGTAAATGATCACCGTTAACAAAGCGGTACATAAAATCTCCGGCAGAATCACATGCAGAAGGTATACACCGTAATTCGTTTTATTCTTTAATAAGAAACTGACAATATAGATAATCGTGTTAAACAGAAAATCATCCACAATAATTACGATCAAAGGCAGTAATACATCTTCAATCATGTAGTTTTTGTGGAAGAATCCGTTAATATAACCAATAAACATGTACAAAAGCATATAGGGCCCGAGGATGCTGGAGAAAAATATATCCACCAGCAGACCGCTGCATGCACCGACCAGCAGACCTTCTTTTCTGCCGCGCATCAGTCCAAAGGACATTGTGAGGATCAGAAGAAGATTCGGTGTGATCACACTTAAACTGTGAAATCCAAACACCGTCGACTGTAATACAAAATTTATGACAATCAGAATTGCCAAAGTTATGATTCGTTTCAGTTTATGTTTCATAATTTGCTGCTTCCCTTACATTTGCTTACTCGTGGGAGACGGTCTTTTTTTCTGCCGTAATGACAAGCACATCTGTGATGTTTGAAAAATCAACTGCGGGTGTAATATAGGCAGTCATTGTCAGGTTGTTTGTGTCATAAGAGGTCTTTGCCACATAGCCGATGATCAGACCGGAATGATACAGGTCTGAAATCGGCGAGGTTACAACCTTATCTCCGATTGATACATTGGCGTCCTTATCAATATTTTCAACAAGCAGATAACCGCTATCATAGAGGTTCAGATCTCCCTCGACAGTACAGAGTGCATTTGCAGGCATGACCTTCGCACTGATATTGGAATTGTCATCGATGACTGCACGCACTTTGGCGTAATCATCAAAGCATTCCGTGATGATGCCTGCGACGCCATCGCCACACAAGACATTAGCACCCTTAAAAAGTCCCTGTTTGGTTCCCTTGTCAATATAGAATGTAGAAAACCACGAAGTGGAATCTTTTGCAAATACATGGGCAGCCGTCATCTCATAATCAGGATAGGATTCATCCAGATTATACAGATCCCGCAATTCCTGCAGTTCCAGCATTTTATTCTGATAGTTTGTGATCTCCTGCTTACAGGATGCAAGCTCTGCTTGCAGAGCTTCGTTTTCGTCGGTCAGTGTTTTGATTTCGTTCAGATTCTTCATTTTTGAATCCGTCCACAGACCGATCTCATTGATTCCTTTCTGAATTGGCGTGATCAGCTTGCTTGTAAAGCGCCTGATGCCTGCGACCTTTGGTGCAGCTGCATATGACAATACGATCAGCATGATGCCGATAATCGTAAATGTAAGTAACAGATATTTTGGATGGATATCTTTTCTTCGATCAAATCTCATAAAATGCCTCTTTCCAGCATACTTAAATAATGATCTCCAGCGACGATGATATGGTCAGATACCTGAATTCCAAGCAACTGCCCTGCATCGCGGATGCGAAGCGTCGATTGGATGTCTGCCTCACTTGGTGTAACGCGACCGGATGGGTGGTTATGTACCAGCACGATATGCACTGCCTCATAGCGCAGCGCGTGAATAAATATCTCGCGTGGTGACAGGTAAGTCTGATTGACCGTGCCAGAGGATAACTCCACTTCCTTGATTAAAGTATGCGCATTTGTAAGTAACAATAAAAAAGTTTTTTCAACGGATAAAAATCTGCACTTCTCCCTATAATACGCTCCAATTGTGTCAGGAGTATGAAATTCCAGTTTTTTTTGCAATTGTTCGAGATTCATCCGTTTGGATATCTCTGCCAGTGCAAGTAGCTGGATGGCTTTGACCTTCCCGATACCAGGGATTTTCGTCAGCTCCTGTGGCAGCAAAAACTGCAATCCAAGTAATCCTTTTTGCGTATCGTGTGCATTTAATACCTGATTTGCCAGATCCAGCACGCTGGCCTCTTTGGTGCCGGTTCGCATGATCAGGGATAACAGTTCCGCATCCGAAAGTGCGGAAACACCATACCGCTCTGCCTTTTCGTAAGGGCGTTCGCAGACAGCTAAATCTTTGACTAATATATGCATAAGCACTCCTTCCACCTCTCCGGGTGCGAGGCTTATCATCGCCTAGTCTAACATACTACAAGTCCTTTTTCTACCATTTTTTCAAGGGACATCATGATACCAAACTTTGCATGGGGATAGGTCAGTCCACCCTGAAAATATACGGCATATGGCTCTTTCATTGGAGCATCGGCAGAAAGTTCAATGGATGCACCGGATACAAATGCACCGGCAGCCATAATGACCTGACTGTCGTAACCTGGCATATCCCATGGGATTGGAGTTACAAAGCTGTCAACCGGTGCAGCCGCCTGAATTCCTTCACAGAATGCCTGGATATATTCCGGTTTTCCAAATTCTACTGCCTGAATGATATCATAACGAGGTTCTGTGGCATTCGGAACAGATTTAAAATGCAGGCGTTCATAGACATTAGCGGCAAAGATGGCGCCTTTTAATGCAGCTGCAGTTACAGTTGGTGCTAAAAACAGTCCCTGTGCGATTGGACGGGTTGCGTTCAAAGATGCACCGACTTCCTTTCCAAGTCCTGGTGTTGTAAGACGGTACGCGCAGTTTTCAATATATTCTTTCTTACCGCAGATATATCCGCCGATTGGAGCAAGTCCGCCACCCGGATTCTTAATCAGGGAACCGACAACCATATCTGCACCGACATCGGATGGCTCAATTGTCTCAACGAATTCACCGTAGCAGTTATCAACCATACAGATCACGTCTGGCTTGATGGATTTCACAAATGCAATCAGTTCACCAATCTGTTCGACTGAAAGGGTTGGACGTACATCGTATCCCTTGGAACGCTGGATCTCGATCAGCTTTGTCTTCTCGTTGATGTTTTTCTTAATGTTATCATAGTCAAAACTGCCATCTGGCAATAAATCAACTTTGCGGAATGTAATGCCGAATTCGGCAAGAGATCCCTTGGACTCCCTGATGCCGATAACTCCCTCTAAAGTATCATACACTTTTCCGACCGGGGACAAGATTTCATCGCCCGGACGCAAATTCGCGGACAGGGCAATGGATAGTGCATGGGTACCACAGGTAATCTGCTGACGTACCAATGCGTCCTCGGTGTGAAATACATGGGCGTAAATCTCTTCGACTGCTTCTCTTCCGCGATCGTTGTAGCCGTATCCGGTCGTACCATTCAAATGGGACTCTGAAAATCCAGCTTTCTGCATAGCAGAGATTACCTTAATCTGGTTTTGTTCTGCAATGCGGTCGATCTCCTGAAATCTTGGAAGCAATGCCTGTTCGGTTGCTTCGCAGAAATTGTAGACCGATTCTTTGATGCCAAGACTTAAATAATAGTTTTTAATTTCATCGGTTGCACTCATAATATTCTCCTGTAATTGATCATTGTAAAATTATCGTATATTTTTCTCTGCAAGATGCGTCATGATTGCATCTTCCAGCTTCTGGTCTGTGTTTAAGATATCCTTGTCGAGCCAGATTACGTCCCGTTCCCGCCGAAACCAGGTAAGCTGACGCTTTGCAAAGTGTCTGGTGTCGCGTTTTAATATCCGGATGGCTTCTGGCAGATCGTATTCGCCGTTCAGGTATCCAAGGATTTCTTTATATCCAATCCCCTGCATGCTTGTATCCTCTGTGGTCAAATGGTAGGTGTCGACTAAAGAACGAACTTCTTCCACAAGCCCGGAGGCAAGCATTTCGTCAATGCGCTGCTCGATTGTCTCATACAAGGCTGCACGGTTTCTTGTCAGCACAAAATATGCAAAGTTATATGGAGACGTCTTCTCACGCTCGGTCTCATTGTGTGTCGAAAATTTCTTTCCAGTCTGATGGAAATATTCCAATGCCCGGATCACACGTTGCCGGTTATTGGCATGGATTGCTGCGGCGGATTCCGGATCACATTCAGCAAGCATCGTGTGCAGACAATCGTTTCCCTTTTCGTCTCCAAGGGTTTCTAATTCTTTTCGGTAGCCATCCTCGGTTTCTTCATCAAAAGAAATATCATATAAAAGAGCTTGAATATAAAATCCCGTTCCTCCAGTGATGATCGGGATATGTCCGCGCTCATAGATACCAGCCATCGCTTCTTCTGCATATTTCTTGAATTCCATAACATTAAAACTGTCCTTTGGTTCTAAGATATCAATCAGATGATGCGGGATGCCCTGCATTTCTTCTGGTGGAATCTTCGCTGAACCGATATCAAAATGTTTGTACACCTGAATGGAATCGGCGGATACGATCTCTCCGCCTACATCGTTTGCAAGCTTTAAGGAAAGCGCTGTCTTTCCGACTGCGGTTGGGCCGGTCAGTATGATTAAATTGTTCTTTTTTTCTGTATTTGTCATAATTGATGTAGGTATTGTTTCATTTTGTGTGTTTGTCCGCAAGGATTATGAAACGATACGGTGGAATTTCTTTTCCAGTTCGGTCTTACTCATAGAGATGATGGTTGGTCTGCCGTGTGGACACGTATATGGGTTTTCCAGACTGAGCAGCTTGTCAACCAAGGCATCAATTTCCTGAAAGGATAACTTCATATTTCCCTTTACTGCCGCTTTACATGCCATAGTAGATAATTTCTTGACAAAAATATCATTCGACATGTAACCGGAATTCTGAATCAGGGAGCCGACAAACTCTAAGAACATATCCCGTCCATGCAGACCAAAAAGGTTGGATGGAATTGCGTTGATCTTGAATTCATTGCCGCCAAATTCCTCGATATCATAGCCAATTTTCATAAACAAATCAAAGTTATCTAAGATTGCCTGCCGCTCTGCATAGGTAACGGTAATTACCATAGGCGGTAAGAGCTGCTGGGAAAACACCTGTTTATTCTTGAGGTTTTCCATCAGTTCTTCGTATTTTACCTTCTCATGTGCGGCATGCTGATCCATGATATAAAGATTGTCATTGTATTCAATCAGCCAGTATGTCTCAAATACCTGACCGATCACACGGTGCGAAAGCCGCGCTTTTTCCGTCAGAAAATCATCGTCAAAGAGCGTTTCCTGCTTGCCAACCGTGTATTTGTAGGCTGCTGAATTTTTGTCCATTTTAGACAGATCCGGCTTGTTGGATGGTTCCGCTGGCTGGACCTGTGTTGGTTCAGAATTGTCTGGCTGAGACGTTGTACTATTCTGTTGCACAGTCTGAGACGCGGTTGCTGCGTAATTGCCCTGCCGTACTGCCTGAGCAGTTGTTGAACCGCTCTGCTGCTGTATTGGCTGAGCTGAAGTGGTTGATTTGTTCGGCTGCGGTGCTTGTGCAGATGGTGCATATACAACGCCATCGTCGGCAACCATATCAGCGATGTTCGGGAGCGGTGTCCCATTCTTGGCAGCTTCCTGCTCTTCTGCTTTCCGAAGAGATTCCAGAATCTTGTAAGTCGGACTGTAGCTTCCGGCACGGACGTTTTTCTGTGGAATCGTCTGTGACTGTGCCCGTCTCTCCTCAAAAGGCTCTGCGGGTTTTTGCTCCGGGTGGGAAATCACAGGGGAGGCAATTGGTTTTTCTCCCTCTTTCGGTATGATCTCCTTGTGGGTCAAAGCCAGCTTTACGGCTGTACAACAGACCTCAAACAGCTTCTTCTCGTTATCATATTTGAATTCCATCTTGGTCGGATGGACATTGACATCGCATTTTTCCTGTGGCAGATCCAGATACAGCACGGTAAATGGAAATTTGTGCTGCATTACAAAGGTACGGTAACCTTCTTCAATCGCGCGGTTTACGACGTTGCTTTTAATGTACCGGTGATTGATAAAATAATTTTCAAGTCCACGGTTTCCTCTTGCGATAAAAGGCTTGCCGATAAATCCAGACAGATGAATATCACCGTCAGTGTAATCAATTGGAATCAGATTGGCAGTGATATCTCTGCCGTATAACTGATAGATTGTATCCTTCAGCTTTCCGTTTCCGGAAGTATCAATACGTGTCTGTCCGTTTGCAATCAGTTTAAAGGATATTTCCGGATGTGACAGTGCAATTCGCGTCAAAAGGTCAAAAATATAGGAACCTTCTGTCATGGCAGACTTCAAAAACTTCTTACGTGCCGGTGTATTGAAAAACAAATTCCGAACAACAATCGTGGTGCCGTTTGGCACACCGACATCTTTGTATTCGATTTCCTTTCCACCGTGGATAACATATTTGATTCCAGTCAGGTCGGTCGCGGTTTTTGTGATCATTTCCGTCTGTGAGACGGCTGCAATCGTAGAAAGTGCCTCACCACGGAAACCAAGCGACAGGATGGAATTTAAGTCTTCCGCATGTTCAATCTTACTTGTTGCATGACGCATATATGCCATGCGCACTTCTTCCTTTGGAATGCCGCAACCGTTATCGGTCACGCGGATAAAGGAAGTTCCGCCGTCCTTAATCTCAACGGTCACTGCGGTGGAGCCAGCATCAATGGCATTTTCCAAAAGCTCCTTTACGACAGAGGATGGACGTTCAATAACTTCGCCGGCTGCAATTTTATCGATGGTCGCTTTATCTAATACTCTAATCATATGTTATGTACCCTCATAGTTGTTCATAAACAATGGCATCGGTTACTGCTGTTTCAGACGTTCCTGTAATTCCTGCAAGTATAACATTGCCTTGATCGGTGTCATATTATTCAGATCCATCGTTTTTAACTCGTTGGCAATCGTCATCTCCACGGGGGAAGAAAACAGAGAAAGCTGTTCATAGTCCGAAGATCTTGTCTCTTTTATCTTTGGTTGCTCAGAAAGTGCCGGCTTGATGTCGATATCTTTTACCTTCGTTGTGATATCGGAGTCAATCAGCTCATTGCAGATTTCGCGTGCCCGTTTCAAAACTGGTTCTGGCACACCGGCAAGTCTGGCTACCTGTATACCATAACTCCGGTCTGCACCACCCTTGATAATCTTGCGGAGGAACACAATGTCGTCGCCCTCTTCCTGTACAGCAATACAGAAATTATTGACGGAGGAAAGCTTTCCTTCTAATTCTGTCAGCTCATGATAATGCGTTGCAAATAATGTCTTTGCGCCTAATATGTTTGGATCGGCAATGTATTCAACAACTGCCCATGCAATCGAAAGACCGTCGAAAGTGGATGTACCACGCCCGATCTCATCTAAGATAAGAAGGCTGTCTTTCGTTGCGTTGCGTAGGATATTTGCAACTTCATTCATTTCGATCATAAATGTTGATTGTCCGCTTGCGAGGTCGTCCGATGCACCGACACGGGTAAATATCCGGTCACAGAGTCCAATATTTGCCGACTCTGCAGGGACAAAGGAACCAATCTGGGCCATCAGCGTGATCAATGCAGTCTGACGCATATAGGTGGATTTACCTGCCATATTAGGTCCGGTAATGATCGAGATACGGCTTTCGGCATTATTCAGGTAAGTATCATTTTCCACGAAGCTGTCGTTTGCAAGCATTTTCTCAACAACCGGATGTCTGCCGCCTTTGATATCAATCACGCCATCGGTATTTAAGGATGGACGGACATAATTGTTCTTGTCAGCGACATATGCAAGGGAACAAAGGGCGTCTAATTCTGCAATGTATCCAGCCATCTTTTGTACACGGACAAGGGCTGCGGCAAGTTTTTCTCTTAATTCCACATAGCAGTCGTATTCGAGCGCATATAGCTTATCCTCTGCGCCAAGAATCTTGCCAGAAAGAGTATTTAATTCATCTGTCGTAAAACGTTCGGCGTTTACCAGCGTCTGTTTGCGGATGAAATAATCTGGAACTAAGGATTTGAATGAATTTGTCACCTCAAAATAATAGTCAAAGACCTTGTTATATTTGATTTTCAGACCTTTAATTCCTGTTTTTTCCCGTTCTTTTGACTCCAGATCCGCCAGCCATGTCTTACATTCGGTTTTTGCCAGACGCAGCTCGTCAATCTCGTCGCGGTATCCCTGTTTGAAGATACCACCTTCCTTGATAGAAACCGGAGGTTCTTCCACGATTGCCTGTTCGAGCAGATCATACAGATCTTCCAGACTATCGTAATCCTCGTAAATTTCATTGATACGTTCACAAGGAAGCTCACGGAGCAGATTATAAATATCCGGCAGATATTGAATGGATGTCTTGAAAGCGAGTAAATCCCTTGGATTGGCAGTCTTCAGTGCGATTCGTGTCAGCAGACGCTCCAGATCGTAAATCGTATTCAAATATTCGCGCAGTTCTTCCCGAACGATCAGCTCTTTGTTGATCGCTTCGATTGCATCCAGACGTTTTTCAATCGCATCCTTATATAAGAGTGGCTGTTCGACAAATTCACGCAATTTTCTGGCACCCATTGCAGTTTTTGTCTTATCGAGTACCCAAAGCAGAGAACCACGCTTCTGCTTATCCCGCAAGGTTTCAGTAAGTTCCAGATTCCGTCTGGTTGCGGAATCCAAAATCATAAAGGAATCCACAGAATACGTCTCGATATGGTTGATATGTGACAGGGAACTCATCTGTGTTTCATGCAGATACTGCATCAATGCACCACAGGAAGCAACACAAGCCGGGCTGTCCTTTAACCCGAGTCCCTCGATACTGTTGATGTGAAACTGACGCTTTAATGTTTCTTCGTCTGTTTCTAAGTTAAAATAATAGTCCGGTGCTTCGGTATGAGATACCTGCAACCGCTCACATACGGCGTGAATCTCTTCTACCTGTTCTACGCCAGCCTGATATAATACCTCGGATGGCTGGAATTTATTGATCTCATCAACGACCTTTTCTGCCTGTTGTATCTGGCAGGTCTTAAATACACCAGTTGACAGATCCGTAACGGAGATACCATAGTTTTTTCCAACATAGGAAATACACATCAGGTAATTGTTCTTGGACTCTTCCAGACTTTCGGAAGACAAATTGGTACCCGGTGTTACAATCCGTATGACCTCACGCTTTACAAGTCCTTTGGCAAGCTTGGGATCTTCGACCTGCTCGCCGATTGCTACCTTGTAGCCTTTTTTTACAAGCTGATTGATATAAGTATCTGCTGCATGAAATGGAATCCCACACATCGGTGCCCGCTCTTCCATACCGCAGTCTTTTCCGGTTAGTGTAATTTCAAGTTCCTTGGATGCTAAGATTGCATCATCAAAGAACATCTCATAGAAATCACCGAGACGGTAAAATAAAATACAGTCTTTATATTTTTCTTTAGTTGCAACATATTGCTCCATCATAGGAGATAGCTTTGCCACGCCAATCACCCAATCCTTTCACCCATGAAGTAAAATCCCTTACAGTCTGTCAGCTTTACATCGACAGTCGTTCCGATCATATCGGCAGTTCCCGGAAAATGTACCGTTACATTCTCTTCGGTTCGTCCGGTTACAAGTGATGCATCGTGATGATTTACTTCCTCCACAAGCACAGGCTTTACCTGATCAGCAAACCGCTTGATCTGTGCATTCGAAATCTCGTTGACTAATGTCAGAAGACGGTTAAAACGTTCCTTGATGACATCTTCCGGCACCTGATTATCCATTGTTGCAGCCGGTGTTCCGGTGCGCTTGGAGTAGATAAATGTAAACGCCTGATCATATTTTACTTTACGGATAATATCCAGTGTATCCTCGAAATCTTCTTCTGTCTCACCCGGAAATCCGACGATGATATCGGTTGTCAGGGAGATGTTCGGCATCTTGGCACGAATCCGGTCAACTAACGCAAGGTACTGTTCCTTCGTATAGCGACGGTTCATGCGTGTTAATATGTTAGTGGAACCTGATTGTACAGGCAGATGCAGATGCTTGCAGATCTTCGGCTCTTCTGCCATTACCTCAATCAGCTCATCTGACAGATCTTTCGGATGACTGGTCATGAAGCGTACACGCTCGATGCCGTCAATTTTGCACACTTCCGTAAGCAGCTGTGGAAATGTTACACGATCTTTCTCGTCCACTTCAACAATCTTTCCGTCCTTGTATTCATAGATATTGCCATAGGAATTTACATTCTGACCAAGCAACATAACTTCGGAAATTCCCTGCTTGGCAAGTGCTTCTACTTCTGCCAGAATCTCTTCTTTCTTGCGGCTCTGTTCACGTCCGCGTACATATGGCACGATACAGTACGTACAGAAATTGTTGCATCCGTACATGATATTGACGCCGGACTTAAATGTATATTTCCGCTTTCTAGGAAGCTGTTCGACGGTCTGTTTTGTCTCATCTAAGACTTCGATTGTCTGCTTGCCTGTCTCTAAATAGCTGTAAATAAGCTCTGCTAATTTGTAGATGTTATGTGTGCCGAAGATAATATTTACGAATTTATACTTCTGTTTCAATGTCTCAATGACATGTGGCTCCTGCATCATGCAGCCACAAAGACACACGATCATGTCTTTGTTTTTGTTCTTTAATGTCTTGACGTGGCCGAGATGTCCGTATAATTTCTGATTCGCATTCTCGCGAATCGTACATGTATTAAAGATTACAAAGTCAGCTGCCTCGTCGTCCACTTCTTCATATCCGATCTCATCCATGATGCCTTTGAGCTTCTCTGAGTCGTGGGAATTCATCTGACATCCAAAGGTCTGGATGTTGTAGGTAAGTGGTCGATTCAATGCTGCCTTTTTCTCAAGTACAAGTGTTTTGCACTGGTTCATGAAATAGTATTGTCTATCCGGCTCCATAGTTGGAATTGACACGCTGTTCATTTGTATTTCCTCTTTCTTATATAATTTGTGGGTGTATGTATTCCAATCCCACAATTAAATTATTATATAAGAAATCGGTTTAACTTTCAACCGATATGGCAGGAAATTTATTGAAAAAAGCCGGAAGGTTTTACGTTCCGGCTTCAAATAAGGTATGGTATGGAATTTATTTATAATGGGGCTGCGTAGTAAGGAATTACCAGCTTGGCTCCACGATAAATCGTATCATCGGTCAGGTTGTTAATAAACTTGACTTCATCGATGTATTCCTGATAACTGTTATATTCTTCGGAATAATGCTCTTCTGCAATTGTCCAGAGTGTTTCGCCTTCATCAATCGTGATGCAGGCATAATATTTCTGATTGGATGTTGCTGCTTCCGGGTTCTGCTTTTTGTTGTTGACACCAAATATTATACAAATGATAAGTACAAGACTAAGTCCAAAAATTAATTTATGTTTCATATCTGTTTCCTCCCTGTTGCTGTTTCATCTGATGAACATCTGTTCGATGATTGAATTATACAGAACATCTGTTCTTTTGTCAATACTTTTTTCGAATAAATGTTCGACTTTTATCTAGGAAGGTAGTTGAACAGACTTATTGTAAAAAACGCGCAGTTTGTACTGCGCGTTTTTGTATTCATTAGTTATATTATTTGAATTCAGATAAAGTTGGAATATCGGAAAGAATACCGGTGTATTCTTTTCCTTCGGTATCCGGTTCCGCATCCATGTTGTTTTCTGGTGGTTGATAATGTAATGTATATCCAATAACTAGATCATCAAACCCTTTTTCTTCATAGAATGTATATACATCCTGCAAAGCGCAAAGGCATGCGTTAAGTTCTGTCTCGTTTGTATAATCAGCAACGATTTCGACATTTGTCAGATGCGTTTGGTCATTTTCTGTGATTTCATAGGATAATATATCAGTCGGAAGCTTATCTGCATAAGCAGCAAATACGCAGTCATCGTAATCATCCAACAGCATATTGGTTACGCTTTCCACACCATAGAAGGTGTTATCCAATACATGAAATGTAATGTTGTTTTTCTTATCTTTCACAGTCCATAAAATATCCGTGTATCCATCCTCATCTTTATATTCATGGGGGATTATATCCACAGTAACTCTTCTTATGGATAACGTTTCTTTGGCATATGATTTGATATCGTCCGCGGTATACTCTTTTGTGCAGCCGGTTATGCCCACAACTATAAAAAGCAGAAAACACAAAGTTAGAATATATCGTTCAAATTTTAAATGCCGGACATTTTTATTTTCGATTGTTTGCTTTGTTCTTAAGCTCTTCATATTGCTGCTCCTTCATCTGCTGCACTTCACGTTCCCTCTGTTTCTTCCCGATCTGGAATGGGATTTGAGCAAGAATCAGGATAATCGTGCAGCCAATGACCATACGCAAAAAGCCTTTTCCGAGTTCTTTTATTGTACTATCCTGTCCCTCATATTGTAGTTCCTGAATATCAAGTACCTTGCCGTAAGTCTTCTTATCACAGCAAGGACAATAAAATTTCTTTGCATAATGGCTGTACTTTTGCGTATTTACAAAAGCACCGTTTGATATATGGGTACGACTGCTCTTCTTATATTTTATCATAGCCGGGCGTGTTGCCTCTTTTCCGGTTACTTCATATATCGTTCCGCATTTTTCACATTGTACCTGTACGGTAAGCCCCGCAGCTTTTGCTTTGCGGACATTATGAAGCGTGATGATGAAATTCACAACAAGCCACAGAAATAAGCATCCTCCCATGGCAATAAGCGCTATTGTCTCCAAATCCATATTACAATTTCTCCCAATCCTTTACTACCTTTACTATATATAACACTTCACAACCCGGCAAAAGGTTGCATGTAGTACGAAAATAAATTCTTAATCTGCGAGTTTCTCTAACTGCCGCATCCAGATCTGCACGGATGCGTCGCTTGGCATACGCCAGTCGCCACGTGGGGATAAGCATACACTACCGACCTTCACGCCATCCGGCATACAGCTCCGCTTAAACTGCTGGGCGAAGAAACGGCGATAGAACATTTTCATCCATTTTAAGATGGTTGCAGCATCATAGATTCCTGCAAATGCACGTTTTGCCAGATGAAAAATCTTCTCTGGGCTGTATCCAAAACGCATGACATAGTACAGGAAGAAATCATGCAGCACGTAAGGACCGACCGAATCTTCGGTCTTTTGCACGATGTTGCCGTGTTCATCCGGTGGAAGAAGCTCCGGACTGATTGGGGTATCGATGATATCCTTCAAGACTTCCGTGCTGTCCGGGAAGATGTTACATTCGATCACGCTGGCAATCATCCATTTGACAAGTGTCTTCGGGATGCTGGCATTGACGCCGTACATGCTCATCTGATCGGCGTTATAGGTACACCAGCCAAGGGCAAGCTCTGACAGATCTCCGGTTCCGACGACGATGGCACCGATTTTATTCGCATAGTCCATCAGCACCTGTGTCCGCTCGCGTGCCTGCACATTCTCATAAGTAATGTCTTTGATCTCCATATCATGTCCGATGTCCGCATAATGTGTTATACATGCATCCTTGATTGGGATTTCCTTCACGGTGATGCCGAGTGTCTGCATCAGGGTTAGGGAATTTTGGTATGTGCGGTTCGTCGTGCCGAAGGCTGGCATCGTGATTCCGGTCAGATTCGTAGCAGGCAGCCCCATCTTCTTCAAGGTCTGTGCAGCCACAAGCAGTGACAAGGTGGAATCCATACCACCGGACACACCGATCACCATCTTTCCGCCACAGATGGAAAGCCGCTTGGCAAGTCCGCCGATCTGCATATGGAAGATATCCATACAACGCTTCTGACGTCTCTTTGTATCGCCCGGTGTAAATGGGTGTGGGTTGACGCTGCGAAGACTTCCGTCGCTTTCAAAAGCTTCGGATACCGGAATCAGGATCTGACGCATCGAAACCGCGCTGCCATAGGTGCCCGCACAGTCCTGATAAGTCTTTCCTTTCAGGCGGTCTGCCTGAATCCGTTCGATGTCAATATCTGCGACAAGCAGATAGTTATTTTCCGCAATCCTGCTGTTTTCGGCAAGCATCTTTCCGCCCTCGCAGATCATGCAGTGACCGGAGAAAATCAGGTCGGTTGTACTCTCGTTTGCTCCGGCGCTCGCATAGAGATAGGTGCACATCAGAGAGGTTGATTTCTCTTTTACAAGCTTCTCGCGGTATTCACGCTTTCCAATCGTATCGTTGCTTGCGGAAAGGTTTAAAATCAGCTCTGCCCCGCTCATTGCCATAAATGCAGATGGGGGGATTGGTGCCCATAAGTCCTCGCAGATTTCTGCACCAAAGCAGAACGCATCCGGCAGATGATAGATCAGGTTATTGCCGAGCGGAATAGCATAATCACACTCCTCAGAGCCAAGTAATTCAGAGGCATAGATATGATCTGTTGATAATTCCCGTGCAGAAGAAAACCAGCGTTTCTCATAGAATTCGTTGTAATTCGGAAGAAATGTCTTGACGGTGATGCCGTAGATATGTCCGCGGTATGCGGTCACAGCGACATTATAGAGCGCATTTGCAATCGAAAGCGGCATACCGAATACAACAACCATATCACAATCTGCGGTCGTCTGTACAAAACGGGCAGCTTCTTTTTTGCTTTCTGTAAGCAGTGTCTGCTGCAGGAATAAATCCCCGCAGGTATATCCGGTGACAGACAGCTCCGGGAATGTAATCAGATTGACGCCTTTTTGTTTTGCTTCTTCCACTTTTTGAAGCATCTGGTCGACATTATAAGCAGTATCCGCAACACGCATGTCCGGAACTGCGGCCGCTATACGGTAATATTGATACATCGTTTAATCCTCTCTTTCCTGCAAATCCAGCTGCAACCCCTTCAGATAATGAATCGGTGCCCCGGATTGTGACTTTATAAAATAGGCGGGATTTAATTCCTCGTACTTAAAATTCTTTGCATGTCCCTGCTCGGCCCGGGCAAGATAGGTTTCTAACTCACACAGCCGCAGGTAGTAAAATTCATTGCGTGCAGTAAACATCACAAGCAAGAAGCTTATGCCCCGCTGCTTCTCAAATTGCCGCATGAAATGAATCTGGTGTTCATGGATATTCCGGAGTGGAAATGTATCTGTCGCGCACTCCTTTGCATCGAAGCAGACCGGAACGCCCTGTACCACCCCGATATAGTCGACGGTGGAATCCTTCTCGAAATAAGCAAGCTTGATCTGCCCGCTTTCCGAATCAATCTTGACAGGCGTGATTGGTGTCGGAATCTTCTGCATGAGCGCTAAGTTTTTCTCTGTATATAATTCATTGGTCAGATTGACGAGTTCCTCTAAGGTGGAACCGCGTAATCCTCTGGAATTCCATGTTGGCATGTTGTTGTGCTTTCTATTTGTTGTGCTATATTATGAAATGTTAATACGTATGGACTTTATCTCCGTTGATCCATGATATTTAGTGATTTGCCGGCAGTTTCAACCCCAGCCCATCCGCTACTTTCTGAAATTCTGCCGGCAACGGATCTGTGATTTCCGGGATATCCGGTAATACAAGTCTGCCTGCGTGGAGTAACTGATGGTTCAGATGGTATCGCTCGCGAAGCTTCCGGTTTACCGCCGGATTGCCGTATTTCGTATCGCCTGCCATCGGATAGCCGAGTGATTGCAGATGCGCACGGATCTGATGCGATTTTCCGGTAAAAAGCTGTACCTGCAACAAGGTAAAGCCATTTTTTACGCAAAGCGGTGTAAATGCAGTCTCGATCATTGACGCACCGGGACTTTCGAGTTTCTGTATCTTAGACTGATTCTTCTTTGTATCCTTTACGATATAGGCTTTCTCATGGATGCGCTGTTTCATCTCTCCGGCTACGATCGTGTAGTAATATTTTTCACATGTATGCCCCTTTAATATGCGGGCTAACATCTGACTGCCCTTCAACGAGATTCCGGCAAGGATAATGCCGGAGGTATTCCGGTCTAAGCGGTTGCTGATCGACGGATGAAACGTCTCTAGCTGTTTCTCGCTTAGAATCCGCATGGAAAGGCAGTAATCAACGATTGCTTCGTTGATAGAGTAATCATCCTTTTTTGCTTTCTGTGATAAGACACCAACAGGCTTATGAACCGCTAAGATATCCGGATCCTGATAGAGGATCTGAAGCGTGATTCCCGGTTTCTGTCTGGAGGTCTGCGCGGAACCATCGGATGTTGCCGAATCTGCGGATTTCACGATATCATGTTGTTTGGATCCACGATCAAAGTGTGGATTTTTGGTATTTACAACACGGAATTTTTCAATCGTCTCATCTGCCAGAAATAATTTAATTACATCGCCGCATTCTAAGATTTCATCACCGGATGCTTTCTTGCCGTTTCTGGTGATGTTTTTCTTGCGGAGCATCTTGTAGATAAAGGAAGAAGGCGCCTGATTCAGGTATTTCATCATGTATTTATTTAAACGCTGTCCGGCTTCCAAGTCCGTGATGGTAAGCTCCTGCATACCCGGGTTCCTCCTTGCTACACGCAGAACGTCAGTATCTGTTCCCGCATATACTGATCAATTAATTTTGTCTTGTCATTCGGTTCACCGATGCTATGAATCTTCTTCACAAAGGCATCCGCATCCGTGTACAGGTGAACAATGTATTTGTACTTGCTGTTTGCAAGTGCCTGTTGCATGAATGTCTCGTATTCCTTCTTCTCTTCCTTGAAATGTTTATCTAATACAAGCGCGTACACACTTCCGTTTCTGACACAGACCGCATCGTAGTAATGCATCCCCTCGGTCTGTGTAATCACAAGATCGTAGATCATGTCCGTCTCATCGGTCTGCCCGTGTACCACGTCATAAACATCCTGCGGCATCGTCTGAAATTTCGCACACATAATATAGGCAATCAGAAACTTTGCAAACGGCAGAACAAGGAGTATCGCGAATATAATACCGATACGTCCGGTGTCACCAAATGCAAGCAGCATGGAAAGAATGATCGAAGCAATCATGATCGCAAGGATCAACGTCACAAGCAGCTTTCCTTTTTTGTAATAATTAATATAGCCATACTGGCCTTTTTCTTTCTTTTTCATTGCAATAAGTCTGTCCTTTATTTTAGATATATCAAGCTGTTTAGTGTATGAATGGAACAATTAAGCCATGCGGAATAATCTTTGTCACAACTCGGAATGCCTTCATGACAACTCCATACGTTGATACGGTCTTTCCTTTCATTGCATCCTTTATTGCAAGTGTAACGACTTTGCCTGCATTGGCACGCAGGATAACCTTATATCCTTTGGTCTTGGTATAGCTTTCTGCGATATCAAAAAACTCCGTGTTTACCGGTCCCGGACAGACAGCGGTTACAACGATCCCATGCTTCTTCAATTCCTGATGCAAGGCTCTGGAGAATGAAAGCACATAGGATTTGCTTGCTGCATAGACCGCGAAGTTTGGCTGCGGCATAAATGCAGCGGAGCTTGCAATATTGATGATATTCGAACGCTTCGCCATGTATGGAAGGGAAATCTTCGTCATACGTGTCAGGGATTCACAGTTCAACCGGATCTCGCCCGCCAAATCTTCCTCGGAGATCTGCTCGACATAGCCCATCTTTCCATATCCAGCAGCATTCACAAGCACGCGGATCTGTGGATGGAATTTCTGCAGCATTTCCTCGTAAGTCCCAACGGCATCCCGGTCGCACAGATCAATCGGAATTGTCCGTACATGGACACCGTGCAGGGATTCCTTTAATTCATTCAATCGTTCTTCTCTTCGTGCGATCAGCCAGACCTCGTCAAGTGTGACAAAATGCTGATTGATCTGTTTGGCGAACTCTCTTCCCAAACCGGAAGAGGCACCTGTAATTACTGCTATCTTCATGACATCAACCTCCATCCAGGTAAATACTTGTTCTTCAAAACTCCTTGGTTTGCTTTACCGAAGCCAAGTGGATATCCATCTACACATACTAATACGTAACCGTTTTTGACCGATGCATCATCGAAATCAATCGTCTCGCCCTTTAAGTATTTGATGACCTTTGCATCATCCGCAGGAAGATCGAGACAGTTATCAAATTCTTTCTTTGTAAGCGCCATTGCAAGTGACTGGCTCGGTTCGAAGCGGTTCTTCTTGATCTCGCCGACATACAAGCCACACCGTAAGATCCGGAGTCCGCGGACTGTTGGGAAGCTTTCTGGTATGTAGTATAGTTTATCGCCTGAGATTTCAAACCGTTCCGGATGAAATTCGTGCGTCGTATGTGATAAAAATTCGGTGACGGAATCCGGCAGCTTTGCGCGCTTGACCGGATAATCGCCATAATTGGCGCGGTTATCCCAATCGCCCTGCTTCTTGACAAGGCATACAAAATGTCCCTCGCCCTCGATCTTATGTGGCCAGAGTCTGGCACAGCGTGTCAGCGTCTCATTTCCAGTATTCCCCCATTCCGGATGCCCGTGGTCAAAACCTTCGTAAGGGTGGAAATCCACCAGCTCCAGACGATCATCCAATGAAAGCAGATATTCGATGGACTGTTCATTTTCAAGGGGCGCAAATGTACAGGTCGAATAAAGCAGCATGCCGCCGGGTTTAAGCATTGTGACAACCTGATCTAAGATGCTTCGCTGCAGGTCGGCAAACAACTGATTGCCGTTATTCTCCCATGCGGTGATCATCGATACGGATTTGCGGAACATGCCCTCTCCGGAGCACGGCGCATCGATCAGGATCTTATCAAAATATTCGTGGAAGCGTTCGGCTAATTTGTAAGGTGCTTCGCTGATAATCAGCGCATTTTCTGCGCCGAAAACCTCTAAGTTCTTCAGCAATGCCTTCGCGCGCGAAGCACTGATATCATTCGATACAAGCAAGCCGGTTCCGTGTAATTTCGCCGCAAGCTCGGTTGATTTGCCACCCGGTGCGGCGCAGATATCGAGCACCCGGTCTCCTGCCTCCACAGGCAGTACATGTGCCGGTGTCATGGCAGAAGGCTCCTGAATATAGTAAAGCCCTGCAAAATAATATGGATGCTTGGATGGCTTATCCAGTGTCTCATCGTAATAAAATCCATTCTCACACCATGGAACCGGGCGCAGATGAAATGGATTGATCTTCAGAAATTCTTCCACAGATATCTTCATCGTGTTGATGCGGATGCCGTGATGCATCGGCTGTTCGAGGCATGCCGCATACGAATCATAATCGTCCTGAAGAAGCGTTCGCATATTTTGTTCAAAAGTAATCGGTAATTCCATGTTATAATAGCCCTTTCGTGCCTGCATCGACATACGCACGGACGAAGATGCCGTCCTCGCGGTATTCTTCTTCTAACAGATTGCCTGATTTGCGGATCTGCTGGATCACGCCTGCCTTGGCGTATGGAATCGTCTGTTCAATGTAAATGCGGCTCTGGTTGATAATTTCTGCGAGAATATCCGTGATCTTCTCGAATCCGGTCTCCTGTTTGGCAGAGATATATAACGTATGATCTGCCTGAAAATCTTTGACAGCCGGGAGTTCGTCCACTTTGTCTATCTTGTTAAATAATGTGACAACCGGCTTATCCTTTACGCCTAATTCACGCAATGTATCATATACAGTCAGGATATGCAGATCTGCCTGTGGGTTCGAGATATCAACGACATGGAGGATAATATCGGCAAACTTTGCTTCTTCTAATGTTGAACGGAATGCATCAATCAGATGATGTGGCAGCTTGCGGATAAAACCAACCGTATCCGTCAGGATGATCTCCTGTCCATTCGGGAGCTTGTAGTTCCGGGAGGTCGGATCAAGGGTTGCAAACAGCTTATCCTCCTCTAAGACACCTGCCTGTGTCATATGATTGAGCAGTGTTGACTTGCCGGCATTCGTATATCCGACGATTGAAACAATCGGTATATGGCTGTTCAGACGCTGCTTGCGCATTACCTCGCGGTGCGCAATATCGTCTTTCAGGTCAGCAGACAGCTTTGAAATCCGTTCACGGATCAGACGGCGGTCGACCTCGAGCTTCTTCTCACCGGGACCTCTCGTACCGATACCACCACCAAGACGGGACATTACCTGTCCCATACCGATCAGACGGTTGCTGCGGTATTTGAGCTGTGCGAGTTCTACCTGAAGCTTACCCTCCCGTGTTGTTGCGTGTTTCGCGAAGATATCTAAGATTATCATCGTCCGGTCCATGACCTTTGTGTCCAATTCCTGCTCCAGATTCTTCATCTGGATCGGCGATAATTCATCATCGCACACGACACCCGTCGCACCAAGACGCTCCACCATATCTCGAAGCTCCTCGACTTTTCCGCTTCCGAGATAGGTTGCTTTCTCGATGGAATCTTTGTTCTGGATCATGCGTCCAAGTGTCTCAGCACCGGCGGTTGCTACCAGTTCTTCCAATTCATCCAGATTGGCTGGAACCTGTTCGCCGTTGTCTAAATCAACCGCAAACAGAATGACTTTTTCAATTTCTTCTTTATTTTCGTACATAGAATGCCCTTTTAGTTTACATAAATAAATTATTGTTACTCTACTGCGCTGGAATTCTCTGGTTCTGAATACAGGTGGTAACGATCATTGACAGGAACTTCATTTACATTCACACGGGTATCCAGATAGGCGTATAAATCCTGTCCCTTCTGATCTTCCGGATATTTGGCAATATAGGAAGTGGCACGTGAAAATGCTTCGGTATAGTTTTGTAGCTCTTTATAGCACATGATCTCTGCATATAAGATTTCCTGCAGATAGTCACTGTCTCCTGCGGATTCTCCCTGTGCAAGATAGGTTAATGCCTGATTATAGTCTTTGGTGTCATAATAATAGGATGCATATTTATAATTCACATATGCATCGATTCCATGATAGTTCGCGTAGATATCCAGATATTCTTTCATCTTATCATAGCTTTTCTGGTTTTCATAACAGATGGCTGCATAGATACTGATATCCTTATGTCCGTTTTCCACTGCCTTTGTGAAAGTCGCGACAGTTGAAACATAATCTCCGCGCTGATAATTACCAAGCGCATGAGACAGGTCGGACAGATAGGAAAGCTGTTCCTTGTCATACTTGGAAGCCGGGTATTTTTTCTGGATATCCAGATAGGTCAGCTCCGCATCGGAGAACAACTGGAGCTGCATCATGCAGTCTGCCTCATATAGCAGAATATCTACATTGATGGAGTCTGAAAACCATTGTTTCTCCGCATAAGCTTCCTTGAATTTGTCCAAAGCTTCCTGATAGTTTCCCGCTTCATAGAGAGAAACCGCTTCCTTGCGGATGCTCTTTTTGTGCGAAAATATATTTACACACACAATAATAAATGCAAGGAGCATAACGCCAAGACAGATCAGGTGGAAACGACGGATGCGTCGCTTTCGTTCCCGTCTGCGGCGCGCCATCTCCCGTTCGTATGGTCCTTTTTTCATATGTTTATCTGGTTTACTCATATACTTTCTATCTTTCTATTTCTAATTTAAAATATCCAGCGGATTTTCGGTTGTTGCTTCCGTTGTAGCTTCTGTTGTTGCACTAGGATCTTCGGCTGTCACAGCGGTTGGATCAACTGCCGGTGTGGCAGAGGTTGCTGTGGCTGTGAATACGGAACCACCATTTACCAAAGTGTAGAACTCTTCTAATGTCAGGTTGTTCGTCGTCATAAAGACAGCCGCATCTCTTCCGACATAGCGGAAATGCCATGGCTCAAAATTATGTCCGGTAATGCTTTCCTTACCTTCTGGATAACGGACGATGAAACCGAAGGAAGAACAATTCTGCATCAGCCACTGGTTTGTTGGAAGCTGTGATACAACAGCAGGGTCTAACTCTGCAACATCATGCGCTGTTACATCGAATGCAAGACCGGTTGCATATTCCCCACTACCCTCGGTATCGGCGCTGATATAGCCACCCTTGATCGTATACTCACTTCCGGCAGCGTTACATGCTTCCAGCATTGCAAGCAGATCGTTGTAGATGCGTTCATCTACGATATAACCACTGTTCAGAGTATGTTGTTCAAAGGTATATCCATCCGGAATCGGGTTTGTATCGTTGACAAGCATCAGGTAATCTGGATTATTCTGGTAGATATACGTTGCCTGCTCGCGTAGAACAGCCTGTGGATCAACTTCTTCCGTAGTGGAAGCTTCGCTGGTTGCTTCCGTCGTTGTAGCGGTGGAAGTCTTCTTCTTGCCAGAGATTCCGTGAATCAGTAAAACCAGCAATACAATAAAAATCACAACCCCAAGCACGGTATAAAATAGTAAACTGTAATCACCGGCTTTCATATGTTTTTTCACTCTGCGGATATGTCTGCGGATAATCCGGTAAAGCTTTTTGAACAGCTTTTTCAAATGCTTATAGACAAACTTTGCAAATACCGCAATGTAGTGAAAGACATATGCAAAAAATAATCCTACACCCTGAAAAAATACTTTTGCATATTTCTTTATGTTTTCCCAAACTTCGTTTTTTTCCATAAGTACCCTCCCATTTTTTATAAGATGTCAATGTATTCTCCTGCTAACGCTTTATTCATGCTTCGTACAGCACAGAACTTTCCACACATCGAACATGTATCTTCATGCTCCGGACTTCTGTCTGCGCGGATGGCTTTTGCTGTTTCGGGATCTAAAGCGCATTCCCACTGCTTGTCCCAGTCTAATACACGACGGGCATCTGCCATCTTATCATCGATGTCACGTGCTCCGCGCACACCCTTTGCAATATCGGCTGCATGGGCTGCAATCTTTGATGCGATGATTCCCTGTTTGACATCATCGACATTTGGCAATGCCAGATGCTCTGCCGGTGTTACATAGCATAAGAACGCGGCACCTGCCTGTGCGGCGATCGCACCACCGATAGCGGCAGTAATATGATCATAGCCCGGTGCAATATCCGTTACCAGAGGACCAAGTACATAGAATGGAGCACCCATACAGATCGTCTGCTGCACCTTCATGTTGGCTGCAATCTGATCCATTGGCACATGTCCCGGTCCCTCGACCATAACCTGTACATGCTTCTCCCACGCACGCTTGGTAAGTTCACCGAGTCGTACAAGCTCTTCAATCTGGCAGACATCGGTTGCGTCGGCAAGACAGCCCGGACGACAGGCGTCTCCAAGGGAAACGGTTACATCGTACTCAGCACAGATATCTAAGATTTCATCGTAATATTCGTAAAATGGATTCTCTTCTCCGGTCATTGTCATCCATGCAAAGACGAGGGAGCCACCACGGGATACAATGTTCATCTTCCGTTTATGCTTCTTGATCTGGTCAATTGTCTTTCTTGTGATGCCACAGTGCAGTGTTACGAAATCCACACCATTTTCTGCGTGCAGACGTACCACATCAATAAAATCCTTCGCGGTCAGTGTTGCAAGATCGCGCTGGTAATGAATCACTGAATCATAGATTGGTACGGTACCAACCATAACCGGACATTCAGCAATCAGCTTCTTACGGAACGGTTCTGTATTTCCGTGGGAAGACAGATCCATAATGGCGTGTGCACCGAGATTGACAGCTTCCATGACTTTCTTCATCTCAATATCGTAATCCTTGCAATCTCTGGAGATGCCGAGATTGACGTTGATCTTCGTCTGAAGCATGGACCCGATTCCTTCTGGATTCAGACAGGTGTGTAATTTATTTGCAGGAATGACAACTTTTCCCTCTGCTACAAGTGGGAGTAATTCATCTTCCCGCATATGTTCTTTTTCAGCAACTTTTGTAAGTTCCGGAGTGATAATGCCCTTTCTGGCTGCATCCATCTGTGTTGTATATTCTCTCATTGAAACCTCCTGTTATGTCAAACTATATCTATTCTAGTCATAATTACTCAAATTATAGCATAGATTTCCTATAAATACAAATAACTGCACCCATAAATTGTTGATTTACAGGTACAGTTATGCTCTATTTGATATCATACATTTCCCGCAGCTCTTTTGCAGCTGCTTCCATCGCAGAATATAGCTCTCTGGAGGAAATGATCTGACAGCCGGCACCGCGTGTGATCGTCTGGATCAGACCATCTGAAGTGGCAACGGTCATCTGGTATTGTCCTTCATTTTCATGTGTATAGGCTTCGATAAACTGATCAGCAGTCTGGTTTTCCTTTGTGTGCACGATTTCGATATCCTCCTGCACGGTCGTACTGCCATGATTGCCCTTTACCTTATAGCCATCAAAGACAAGCAGGGTTTTGACACCGGTGATCCCCTGGTAATTTGATAACAGGGAAATGAGCTTATCCTTTGCCGCATCGAGATTCGTTTTTGCAAGCTCCGTCAGGGATTCCCATGCAAAAATAACATTGTAGCCATCTACGATCAGGCGCTTTTCTTTTGGCGTGACGATTACCTTGGATGCTTTTCCGGTGTAAGTCTCTGTGTGCCGCACGATCTTCTTTTTATAGATCTGTTTTTTCGCATTTTGGTTTGCAGTCTGCCCGGACAAAATCGCATCGATCTCGTCTAATCCAATCGAATAATCAAAGTTTTCCCGGCTGTGAACGGTATATTCTGCCTGTTCCTGCTCAGTGTCCGTTGCATCACTGACGTGCATATATGCCTTTACCTGATCCCACGGGACAAGGAAACCGGAACCATGTGCGCAGAATACAGAGGATGTCGGGTTGCGTAAATCCGCTTCTGGATCATATGGATGTGTCTGTATGACCTCTTCCTCGTTGTGACACGGCATGTAGCCGCGGAAGCTTACCTGAAACTCGCCCTGCCCTTTCGTAAATGCGCGTACATGAAGCTGGTAATCCCGCAACGTTGCAACTGGTCCGTGTCCGCGTATGATTGCACGGTCGCCAAGCTGTTCCGGTGCCTCCATGACCGCATACATAGACTGCAGGTCTGTCATGGCGTGTCCAATCATCGAAGCAGGTATTTCCAATGTAAAATCATATTCCGGTTCTAAAATAATCGTACCAGCTTCCATCAGCCCCTGCCGCACTGCACGGTATGTTGCCTGACGGAAATCTCCGCCCTCGGTATGTTTCGTGTGGGCACGTCCGTTTATTACAGTGAAATGTACATCCGTTAAGGGCGCACCGATCTTTGTGCCACGGTGCGTCCGTTCCAGCAGATGGGTATAGACCAGACGCTGCCAGTTTTTGGCAAGGATATCTTCGCTGCAGTCAAGGGATGCATCCACGCCGCTTCCACGTTCTGCCGGTTCAATACGGATATGTGCCTCTGCATAATGACGCAGGGGTTCAAAATGTCCGACACCGATCACCGGCTGGGCGATTGTCTCTTTATAGAGGATCTTACCGCTGTCAAAGGTTGGCACAACACCACAACGGTTTTTAATCAGTTGAGTCAGAATCTCAATCTGAACCGGACCCATCAGCATAATCTGGATTGTTTCAGTCGGTTCGTTCCATGACAGATGCAGCTCTGGAAGTTCTTCATCGAGATCTTTTATTTTTGTATACATCAAACGTGTGCTGACAGCTTCGTCAAAGGTGATCGTATAGGAAATCACCGGCTCGATGCACGCCATTGGGTTATCACTGTAATCGCCGATGCCGTCCCCTGCCTGTGCGGTTTCCAGCCCCGTAATACTGCAGATATGTCCTGCGGTTACGGTTGGAACGGTCTGATAATGTTCCCCATTATAGATCCGGATCTGTGTAACCTTCTCTTCCCCGATCGTATCCCGGACAGATAAGGTTCCCTGCATCACTTTGATATGGGCGAGCCGGTTTCCCTTTTCATCGCGGGTAATCTTATAGACACGGGCACCAAACGGTGCTTCGGTCAGGGTTTGGTACGCATCGGTTGTGTAAGCATCTAAACCGTTTAAAAGTGCATCCACACCAATTCCTTTTAGCGCGCTTCCGAAATAACACGGGATGATCTGCCGCTGTTTGATCATAGTCTGGATACAGGTATCAGAAAGTGCCCCCTGTTCCATATAGGTATTTAAAATGGTTTCATCCTCCGATGCCATTGCGATGGATTCATAGAAATCCTCCGATGTATGGATAGTACCCTGCTCATAGCAGGAAAATGCGACGATTTTATCAGAAAAATCCTGTAATTCAGTCAAAATCTCCGACTGGAGATTGTCAGGCTGATCCATTTTATTGACAAATAAAAATACTGGAATCCGATATTCGTTTAATAATCGCCAGACTGTCTTTGTATGCGCCTGAATCCGGTCAGAGGCACTGATCACAAGGATGGCATAGTCAAGTACCTGTAAGGTACGCTCCATCTCAGCGGTAAAATCCACGTGCCCGGGTGTATCTAGCAGGGTAATATCTGTTTCAGCGGTGGAAAGCTCTGCCTGCTTGGAAAAAATCGTAATGCCCCGGTTTCGCTCCATCTCGTCATGGTCGAGTAAGGTATCACCGTTATCGACCCGTCCTGCCTGCTTCCGGACGCCGGTCTCATAGAGGAGTTCTTCCGAAAGCGTTGTTTTTCCAGCATCGACATGGGCTAAAATACCGATTGTAATATGCTTTTTTTCTGCGGTTGTTTCTGTCATCGAAACGCCCTCACTTTTCTTCTGTTTTTCGTTTAATTACACTGAAATCTATCATAGCACAGATTCCGGGAATCGTCGACACCGGAAATCTAGGACAGAATCGGTGGATTGTATCTGGGGACGCTGGCATTGGCGCATAATCTCCCCCAGCCCTCGGAGGGATTTGGAATCTGGTTGCTGCCAGGTAAGGCGCGTGCTGCGTTGATCAGATAGGCTTTTACCCGGGCACCGTACAGGAAAGAATCGTTTCCATCGGTAATGCCCCATTGCATCAGATTGGCTGCGGCAGAGGCAACAAACGGTGTCGCAAAAGAGGTGCCACTAAAAAGACGGTATCCACCGCTGGCATTGGCGGCAAGGATATCAACACCCGGGGCGACCAGATCCGGCTTTTGTATCGCAGCACTTCCTTTTCCTGAAAATGGTGCCACGCTGAGCCTTGCCCCGTTATAGGCACCAACGCTGATCACGTTTGAGGCAGATGCTGGAATTGTCAGGGAAAGGTCAGTTGTTGGAACCTCGAATTCTACAGTTGCCTGTGTGGATGAGGCAACCGGGAGCCATGCATCAATCTGATAGGGCTGATCAAAATACGGCTGGATGGAAAGACTCCAATATCCATACGGAATTACCGTTCCACGAAAAACAATAAAGATCTCTCTTCTTGGGTTAAAAGGTGTTGCCTGCCCGATCTGTATAGAAATCTGTGTTGTGGCAAGTACGAAAGAATAAAATTCTCCGGCATTTTGGGAAGGTATGTAGGTGGTTGCCTGCCCAGCTGGAGCCTGTATGCGAAAAAGAAAGGCGGTCGCAGGTGCAAACCACAGTTGTAAAGAGAAGGTAAGAAGTCCATCTCCGACAAGGATTCCAACGGTTTGTGCAGTATTTCCTCCGATGTAACGGTGTCGACCGGTGTTCCCCTCGTTGCCCATCCCGGTTACGATTGTGACTTTTCCGTTTGCGCGCAGGGCATCCAGATACTGCTCTACGATTGAATTTCCATAGTGATCGCCGTAATTATTTCCATAGCTCAGATTTAAAACAAGTGGAAGGCGCTGTTGCATGGCATATCGGACAATATAGTCGACTGCACACAAAAATGCGGCGGTATTTGGACGGGAGGCTACGCCAATCAGAGAAGCTCCGGGACTTAATGCCGTCAGGATACTTGCGACTGCGGTTCCATGTCCACTTGTATCATAGCGGCGATCCGTTCCTTCTGAAACAACAGATTGAATCTGGTTCGCAGAATATTCTGTACCAAATCCATAGGGTTCCGGTGGAATACCGGTCTGTGATTGATCCCAATAAGCAACGATCCGGCTTTTGCCGTCTTGGGTAATCAATGCAGGATGCATAAACTCCAGTCCGGAATCTACGATTCCAATCAGGATACCATTGCCGCGTAAAACGCTTTCCTGTTCGTCATACATTGGAAAGCATGCAGCAATCCGGTCTTCTGCCTGTACTGCCTGCTCGTACTCCATCTGCCGTGTCAGGTCGATGTATAAAACCTCTGGCATATATGCCAGACGAAGAATCTCTTCTTTGGAGGCTGTTCCAACTGCAAAACGGTTCAATAACGGAACTATTGGAAAAACAGCGATTTCCTGTAAGGAATCAAATGCACCAAGATACCGGATCAAAATGGTAAACTGCCGCGTGGAACTTTGGTCTGTCTCCAAGGACACTGCCAGCCCGGTGCTGATTTTCTCGGTAGAATAGACAGATTCATCCATAATTCTCTCCTATTGCTTGTATTTGGTCGAATGGCGATGTCGAAAATGCTTGGAATTTTACGAAATCAGAATACGAATTATGACATTTATTTCATGCGGAATTATATATAATACGGAGGAATGATCAAAGGAGGTGAACATGACCTATGTTGTCTACGCCGATGTATTGTTTCTGTATCACTGTCTTGTGAATGTGACGCTGCTCTGCATGATACAGACGATACTTGGGCAGTCCATAAAAATCCTCCGCACATGTATGTGGACGATTTTTATGGCAGCTTTATCGACAGGTATTTTTTTGATAACGATATCTTTATGTACTCTCTATTATGTATTATATGCCACAAGCTACTTTTTTATGACATATTTTCTTACAAAACACGTGCCATATCCGATTCCAATGTGGAAAATGATACTGGTCGTGCTTGCTGGTTGTATATGGTTGGCTGGAATGCTGCAATTATTTTACATAGCGGACGGCACAGCGTTTCGGCCCCCCGGATTTTATCTGACATGTATCGCTTCGGTATTGGTATGCCGGATTGCCCGGCGGATATATGACCGAAAGCAGATGCAAGCCCACGCATATGCAGTAGAACTTGTGTTTCCTGCAAGGACACTCTCTGCCAATGCCTTTGTGGATACTGGAAACCGGCTTCAAAATCCCTATACAAAACAACCGGCAATCCTTATAAACTATCGTTTATTGAAAAATCTTCTGTCTGAGCAAAGCTACGCACAACTCGAACAGTATCATAAAGCCGGACAATTTCCGTACTTACAAATGAACGAAACCGGAGAAATCACGTTTTTTCCGATTCCTTACCATACCATAGGAAACCGGTTTTCCCTGATGCCGGCAATTACGATTCCAAAGCTGGTGTATACGCAATCGCGCACAACATTCTATGCGGTCACAGCTGGAATCAGCCGGGAAATCTTCTTTGAAAACCGATATGACGTATTACTGCATGAAAAATTACAACCTAAGAAGGAGGAACCAACATGATTAGCATCGTCAGCAACAATATGATCCGTTTCAATATCAAGAGCATAGCGAATTATCTCTTATTTCCAAAAAATGAAGTGCATTATATCGGAGGCGCGGAGATTCTTCCGGCACCACTCTCCTCAGAGGAGGAAACCTTGCTCTTGACGCATCTGGATGATGATGTTTTAGAGGCAAGACAGACGTTGATTGAGCATAATCTGCGTCTGGTCGTTTACATTGCAAAGAAATTTGATAACACGGGTGTCGGCGTGGAGGATCTGATCTCGATCGGTACGATCGGACTGATCAAAGCAATCAATACCTTTAAGTCAGACAAAAATATCAAACTGGCAACGTATGCCAGCCGTTGCATCGAAAATGAAATTTTGATGCATCTACGCCGCAATTCCCGTATCAAAACCGAGGTTTCCATCGATGAACCACTGAATGTGGACTGGGATGGAAATGAGCTGCTGCTCTCCGATATTCTTGGCACGGAGGAAGATCTGGTGTACAAGGATATCGAAGATGAAGTCGATTTGAACCTGTTGGAACAGGCAATGGACATTTTAAGTGACCGGGAGCGCACGATCATCGAGCTTCGATATGGGATTGGCCATGATGATGAGGAAATGACGCAAAAGGAGGTTGCAGATCTGCTTGGAATCTCACAGTCGTACATCTCCAGACTGGAGAAGAAGATCATTCGTCGGTTGCGAAAAGAAATGATCCGGCTTGGATGATACTTGATATTTTTGCGCACCTTTTGCGCACCTACCATGTTTTTAGTAACAAAAAATGCGGGAATCCTTAAATTTTAAGGACTCTCGCATTTTACATTCAATGCCGGTGGCGGGACTTGAACCCGCACGATGTTGCCATCAACAGATTTTGAGTCTGCCTCGTCTGCCAATTCCGACACACCGGCGGAACATTTGATACTATATCATAGAACATTTTACTTGTCAATAATAAAATACAGTTTCTGTTCGCCTGTTTTCATAGAATTAAGGGGTCAGTTTCTTCGCAACTACAACAAATCTTCCGTTGTCTGTATGATAGGCGCAGGTCGATAAAGTAAGCAGCGAATCACCGTAAGAAGCATCCGTGTCAATCGTATATCCGGTCAATGCTTTGCAGCCGGATACATACTGGTTAAATGCGGATTTATCCTCCGCGTTAAAGAACTGATAATAACGGAACCCATCTTCCTTTTCTGTCAGTATGTGGGTACGGAAGGCGGCAATCACTTCGTAAGTGCCATTTCCGTAAATGGTATCAAACTGAATGTATTTGTGATTTTTATAAAATGATTCATTCTCATATTTTAATAAGTCATGAAACATCTTTCCAGTTTTCATATTATGTCCGTAGATCAAGATGTTGTCGGAAGGCTTCTGCACATTGCTTTCAAGATCAACAAACAACGTACCTGCACTGCTGTATTCGCCGTAAAAATCCCGATGGATATAATACTCTTCCTCTTCTGGTGTCTGCATAACCGGATAATCAATGTTCGTATCCTCGATGGACAGCCAGCCGATAAAATCATGATTCTCCCGATAGAGGGAAGCAAAAGATTTCTGGACGCGAGTTCCATCGATATTCACAAATTCTAATCCCGGTTCTGCATCGCCATCTGTTGCCACGTAGACAATCTCCTCTTCGTTGACCGGAGCGTCAATCATAGCCTCCAGCTCCTGAAACTGATCTTCACTTTTCTTGCTCTGCAGGAAATAATAGGCAAGATACCCCGCAGAACCAAGGAAAATACAGATCAATACAGCCAGACATAAATTATATACGATACGTTTTTTCTTTTTCATAGCTCATTAAAAATATTTTTTGCTTCCCCACAGATTATTCTGCTTCAAAGCAGTATATTCCTCGTACGCCTGATCCAATATCTGTTTTTCGTTCGGAAATTTTAACAGATGGTACGCCTCGTGATATTTGTAATATCCGGAATCCATAAAATATTCTTCCCGTTGTGGCTTGCTGTAATAGCTGTCCGCCATCATCAGATACCAGTGTACATCCTTGTTAACGACATCATAAGAGGTGTTAAACGTATAGTTGCTTTTTCCAACGTATTTGATAATCTGAGCGCTCACGCCGGTTTCTTCTTTCACTTCCCGAAGTGCAGTTTCATTGTGCTGTTCGCCCTCTTCAACTGTTCCCTTCGGCAGAACCCAGCCTTCGTATTTATTCCTGTAATTCTTATACAACAACAGGATTTTTCCTCGAAAGATTACCACACCACCACAGCTTGTTGCTTCAATCATTGCAATTCCTCCTGCTTTTTCCATTGGTGTGTCCCAAAATTAAATTTATTATAGCAGATTCTGTGGTATGTCGCAAGGTAAACTATTTTCTGTAATATGCATCAAACACCTGTCTGGCAACCCATGCACCTGTCACACCAGTCACGTTGGACTGTTCAGTAATTGCGCAGACGACAATGTCCGGATCATCCGGATCAGAAAAGCCGACAAACCAGGAATTGCAGTTTCCTTCGTTGTCAAATTCTGCTGTACCAGTCTTTCCGGCAACCGAGTAAGAAAGTCCGGAAAAATACCCGGAACCGGTACCATATTCACAGACACCTTTCATATAGTCCGTCAGGATGTTTGCTTCATCTGCGGTCATCAGTGTGCCTGCTTCCTTAGAACGAAATGTCTTTACCTTGGCACCATCGTCGTTTTCAATCGAGTCGATCGTGTACGGCTTCATCAGGACGCCGTCGTTTGCAATCGCGGACATGATCATCGCATTGTGAAGCGGCGTGATCTTCGTATCGCCCTGTCCGATCACTGTCTGTGGAATCGCATCGTCCGGCGAGTCCGCTGTAATCCGAAACTGTGATGAGTTATAGGTGCCATCGTATGGTAAATCTTTGTTAAACAACAGCTCTTCGGCTGTGGAACGATAGGAACCTTTATCTAAAGTCTCTCCGATTGTTGCAAAGCTGACGTTGCACGAATAAGCAAGTGCATCTGCTAACGACAGATCACCGTGTGCCTTGTTGTTGCTGCATCGGATTCCGACGCCGGAGAAGATGGAATTGCCATCACAGTGGAACTGATAGCTGTTGTAGGTTGTTGGATTTTCACGCATGAATTCCAGCAGGGATACCACCTTGAAGGTGGACCCCGGTGCATAGAGTCCCTGTGTTGCACGATTTAACAGAATCGTACTCTCCGATCCCTCCTCCGTCTGCAGATAGCTCCAGACATTTTCAATATCGTTTGGATCATAGTCTGGTTTTGATACCATACATAAAATCTTTCCGGTGGATGGCTCGATTGCAATCACGGCACCCTTACAGCTTCCGAGTGCATTGTACGCGGCTGCCTGAAGATCATAATTTACGGTCGTGATAACATTGTCGCCACGGTTTTTCTCCTCTTTTAATTCGCGGTAAACACGTTCAAAGATGTTGATGTGCGACCGTAGCATATAGAAATTTCCGGCAAGCTCCAGTCCTGCTTTTCCGTATTCATCATAGCCAACCAGATGGGAAAACATGTTGCTGTACGGATAAGAACGGTTCGTATTTCCAGCCTCGTCCGTTTCGCTTGTCGCAATCACAACACCATCACTCGTGATGATATCGCCCCGTTCTACCGTCTTGGCAAAGGAATCCTGCCGGACATTCCGGGAGTTTGCAATCACAGTTTCAGCCTTGAACTGCATGAAATAGATCACATACGCAATCATGCCGACAAACACTGTCACCATCAGATAGGTGATTACAACGATCGGACGATTCTTGATCTTGTTCTTTTTAATTCGTTGTTTTTCTTTCGCGATCAGTTCTTCTTCCGGTGTTAACGGCTGACTCCTGTTCGCGGAGCTTCTGTCTTGCTTTTTCTTTTTCTCTTTCATACTTCACTGCCTCACTACTACTTATTACATATACCCCCTGCACAATCGCAAATATAATGAGGGTACTTAATACCGAACTGACACCATAACTGACTAGTGGAAGTGTCACACCTGTGGAAGGAATGAATTTTGTCACACCACCGAGATTTAAGAAGCACTGCACAATATAGATGCTTGAAAATCCAAGTGCGACATATTTATAAAATGGCTCCTTACATTTCATTGCCACATTGGCAAAGGAAAGGAAGATGCTCACGATTACAAGGATCATTGCAAGTCCGAAGATTACACCCAGTTCCTCGCAGATTGCTGAAAAGATAAAATCGCTTTCGCTGACCGGAATACTTCCAGCCGCTCCCTGTGTCAGTCCAGAACCTGCATATCCGCCCGTTCCGATTGCGAAAAGCGACTGGGACAGCTGATAACCGCCTCCGTCGATATCTGCAAACGGATTTTGCCATGCATGGACTCGCACCATAACATGCTGGAACAGCGAATTTTTAAACAGTGCATAGCCTAGCATGACGGCACCTGCACCAAGCGAGATTCCACCGACCAGAAAAACTGGACGGGAAGTTGCAACATACACCATCAAAACATAGGTTATGTAGAAGATCACTGCCGCACCTAAGTCTTTCTCTAACACAAGCACACCCATAAATGCTGCGGAGATCAGCGCATTTACAAAAAGCTCTTTGAACGTGCTTGCCTTTACAAGCATGGATGCTACAAAGAATACAAATAATATCTTTACAAACTCCATTGGCTGTACGGACAGATGCCCGAGGTTGATCCAGTTTCTCGAACCGTATTTCTCACTTCCGAGCCCCGGAATAAATACTGTGAGCAGGAACAACAGACCAATCACGCCATACAACACGCCGCAATCCTTCATCTTCTTCCATTTCAACATGATATATGGAATAAATGCAGTTATGATCAGACCGACGGTGGCAAAGATGAACTGCTTCACGGCCAAGTTAAAATTCAGACGCGTAAGCATAATATAGCCGATTAACAGCAAAAACGATGCATTGTTTGTCAGCAATCTGGACGAATCCTTGTAGATGCTGTGGTAAAGCACCATATACAAGATGGCGACAAAAATCTGTGCCACATAAAAGATCAGGATCTTCAACTGCCCCAGCCGCAGATACAGGATCAGGTAACATAAGAAATGGATTACAAATACATATCCGATTTGTTTGTTTAGTTTTTTACGCTTCTGCTCTTCGTTTTTCGATGATAGCACCGAAAAACATTTGACGGTATAAAGTACCATGAAAAGCAAAACGAGATACTTTGATACTTCACAAATAATGTTGATCATTACAATACACCTCGATATAAATGTCCGCCTGTTTTTTCATAGGAATCATAGGACTTTCCAGATAATATCTGCAGAATCCTACGAACCTGTTGCTCGTTTTCGATTGTAAAACGAACCAGATATCCCCGGGGATGCAGTCTGGAAAAAGCAGGCTCTTTATATTTATCCAATATAGAATAAGGAACCTTGTTGTAGATGATATTATAGCAGTCATCACAGTTGGTTCTTGCAAAAAAACGATTCCCCATCTCGTCAGTCACGGTCAGGGTAACCGGCTCTTTTTTGCAGCCGTATTTTGTCTTTTGCAGGCAATTCGCAGTCAGCATAACCGGTTGATACTCATATAATGTGAGACAAAGCGGTTCGCCTGCAAGTGCGTCAAGCTCCTCTAGCTTTAACTCCCGCGGCGTCAGAAATGAAATGTCTGTGTCCGCAAAAAATCGCCGGATAAATGCATGCGCCAGACGATTGTAGCAATAAAGGCTGGCATCACATAAAATCACGCAGTCTTCTGGCAACTTCTGACTGGCAAGAATTGCCAGTGCATCTATATTTCTAATATATATACCACGGATTCCGGATTCTTGCAAATCGACGCAGAACCGGTCATGAATTACAGGCGGCAGCTCCGCGTATAGCCGGATGGAATCCGGGATCATATTCCTGCACTGGTTGTATAGCGCAAGCGGCATTGTGATACCTGTCACCGGGGACTCCACATGTGGAAGTTCTTCTAAGATGATACGCAGCTGTTCTTGTGTTACAGCACTAAAGATCATCTGCTCCTGCTTCGAACTCTGGGTGTCAGATGCATTCGCAGGGGACTTTGTAATCATAGATTCATACACGGTATCCCACGACAGCTGTTTTCCGGCGACACGTGTATGTGCCTTAGCAATCTCCGCTTCTAAGGCTGCAAGCAATGCACGGCGGAGCTTCTTTAACACACCATTTGGCAGGAACGCGCAGGTATCCAGATTACAGGTAAACGATGCTAATTCGTATTCCGTATTGCCAAGCTGTGCCAATGGCTTTTTGACTGTCTCTATTGTGGTTTCTCCTTGCTTGCTTTTCTCCACGAGCATATCCGTACAGGTTGCAGTGTAAGTCTGGTTATCAAGCTCACAGGTTACAATCGCGGTCAGCGGAGCTCCGATTCGGGCTGTAACAGAGACAGAAATCGGAAGCTTCTTATAAGAGTTAATATAATCATCCTGCACATGTTGTAAGATCTTCGGGCATTTGGTACGGTAGACGGTCTGCTCTTTCTGCAGAAGCTTGGTCTTCGGACAGTTCAAAGTCAGATGCTGTCCGGGAGTTCCGTCCTTTGAGGATGTAATCTCCACCGCTTCGCCGTTTTTTGTCGTCAGCTCCAACACATCCTGCCGGTATACGGCTTCTGATAGACGGAGTGTGATCGTTCCCTTTTCAACACGCTCCAAACTTCCGATTGCCACACCCTGATTGTTCGGGCGATCCTTTGATATCATTTCCGCACCATTGTGGTGGAAGAAATATCCGTCCGAGAATCCACCACGGTTATAGATATTGGCAAGCTCAAAGGTGAGTGCCTCTGCTTTTTTCGGGTCAAATTTACCATGCAGACAATCATCTACGATCGTTCGGTAAGCGTGCACCGTCGATGCAACGTAGTAAGCATTTTTCATCCGGCCTTCGATCTTTAGCGAATCAATCCCGGCATCCATCAACTTCGGGATCAGCGACAGGGCGCACATATCTTTCATGGATAACAGATAGCTTTTGTCATAGCATTTCCGGCATGGCTGTGCGCAACGTCCCCGGTTGCCGCTTCTGCCCCCCGCAAGGGAGCTCATCAGACACTGGCCGCTGTAAGAGTAACACATCGCACCATGCACAAATGTCTCGACCTCGATATCGACATGCTCTTTGATCGCACGGATTTCAGCTAGAGACATTTCGCGCGCGGTCACAACACGGGTGGCACCCTGCTGTTTCATAAATTCTGCGCCATACCGGGATGTAATATTCATTTGTGTACTGCAATGGATTGCGATATCGGGAAATTGTTCCCGGACATAAGAAAAAACGCCAAGATCCTGAATGATCAGAGCGTCGCCGCCAATCTCGTAAAATGGCTGAATGTATTCATATAATGCGGGAAGCTCCTCCTGCTTCAACAGGGTGTTGACGGTCAGATAGACCTTCACCCCATGTAGATGCGCGTAGGTGACAGCTTGCTTTATCGTTTCTTCGTCGAAATTCGTCGCATATGCTCTTGCACCAAAAGAATTGCCGCCAATATAGCAGGCATCTGCGCCTGCATGTACAGCGGCAATTAAAATATCGTAGTCACCACAAGGTGCGAGTACTTCAATTTTGGAATGTTTGTTATTCATTGCGGTTTTTCTCTGCCTCTAACTGAATAATCTTTCTTTGTAATGCATTGATCTGCTCTTTGTATTCCTCAATCATACGTGCAGAGCTTTCCAGCTTGATCTGGGACTCGATTACCTCGTGACGCAGATCATACAACTGCTGCTCTTTGTTGCTGTCCTCAGTTACCATAGAATCCGCCTGATTCTTTGCTTTGAAATAATCATCTGCGATATTCAAAGCAAGCAGGATTCCCTGATATTCGGTATTCATCCGACGATACTGATCGGAAGTCTTGCATTCTGCAATCTTGCCGTTGATATAAGTCGCAACATTTTGAAGATAATCTTCCCCTTCATATCCGCTTAATGTATATACTTTCCCATTGATTACTACCGGGATATCTACTTTGTTTGCCATAATACAAAATCTCCTTTGTTATTCTATCAGATTTTCCAATCCAAAATGTCTGTAGCAATGTTCCGTAACAATTCTACCACGCGGAGTCCGATTTATAAAGCCATTTTTTATTAAATATGGTTCATATACCTCTTCCAGTGTGCCGGAATCTTCACCGATGGCTGCTGCTAAGGTATCCAGACCAACCGGTCCACCACCAAATTTGTGGATCATCGTCTCTAAGATATTGCGGTCGGTATTATCCAGTCCCATAGAGTCTACCTCCAGACGATCCAGCGCGGTTTTTGCAACATCGTAATCAATCGCACCGTCACCTTCTACCTGCGCAAAATCACGTACCCGCTTCAACAGACGGTTGGCAAGCCGCGGCGTACCACGGGAACGCTTGGCAATCTCCAACGCCCCCTCGTCGTCAATGCTGACACCAAGCACGGCCGCAGACCGGAGAATGATCTGCATCAGCTCGGTTACATTGTAGAATTCCAGCCGATTGACAACGCCGAACCGGTCACGTAGCGGAGCGGTCAGCATTCCAGCGCGTGTGGTTGCACCAACCAGTGTGAATTTTGGAAGATCCAGGCGGATTGAACGGGCACCAGCACCTTTGCCGATCACAATATCAATTGCAAAATCTTCCATCGCTGGGTACAATACCTCTTCCACCTGCTTATTTAGCCGGTGAATCTCGTCAATAAATAAAACATCATTTTCGGACAGATTGTTTAAGATTGCAGCCAGATCGCCCGGTTTATCAATCGCCGGACCGGATGTGATCTTCAGATTGACTCCCATCTCAGTCGCTACAATCGATGCCAGTGTCGTTTTACCGAGTCCCGGAGGGCCATACAACAGCACATGATCGAGCGGCTCGCCACGTTTTTTTGCAGCTTCGATGAAGACACGAAGATTCTTCTTTGCCTTCTCCTGTCCGATATACTCAGACAGATGACTTGGTCGCAGTCCCTGTTCGATTTTATCATCTTCCGGAATAATATCCGCTTGAATGATTCGTTCCATCTTTTTCTCCAATGTCTAAATAATATGCTTTAATGCAGCCTTTAATAATTGTTCTACGGTCATGGATTCGCTGTCCGGAACCTTCTTGATTGCGCGCAAAGCTTCCACGTTGGAATAGCCAAGACTGCTCAATGCCATCGCTGTCTCGGATACAATATCCTCCGGTGCAGATGTTGCTGGAGAAGCCTCATCGTATTCTCCCAGTACATCTTCCAGATGAAATTTGTCACGTAATTCAATAACTAATCGCTGGGCTGTTTTCGGACCGATTCCGTTTGCTTTCGCAATCGCCTTATAATCATCCGATAACACAGCCATGCGCAGTTCATCGACCGACAGGCATGACAGGATAGAAAGCGCACTTTTCGGTCCCACTCCGCTGATATTGATCAGCATACGGAACACAGACCGTTCCTCTTTGGTCAGAAATCCAAACAGACTCATATCATCTTCCCGCACATTTAAATGGGTGTAGATCGTTGCCTGTTGATTTTTTGTCAATCTGGCAGAATCCTGTGAGGATGTAAATACAGAAAATCCGATTCCGCCGGTTTCTACGATGATCTCATCGGTTCCAATCTCAGTTACCGTTCCTTTGATATATGCAAACATAATGTTCTCCTGTCAAAAAATAAGGAGTTGTCGTTGTTACGACAACTCCGATCTGGCTTAATCTTATAAGAATTCGAAGCCTTCGTCCTCTTCTTCGCCATCTCCGATCATCATTCGATCTGGTTTTCTTGCATCTTCGATTTCCCCAACAAAGATCTCATCGTCATCATCGTTGCTTGTTGCAGCGGTATGTACATCCTCGTCTGCTTTCTTGAAGAACTTGGATGATGCAGACTCTTTCGCTGGTTCTGGCTCAACCTTTGGTGCTTCTGCCTTTGGCTTTGCGGAGCTCTCAAGCTTCTCGCTCTGAGCCTTTGCCTTTGCAATAATATCAGCGGCAGTTGCTTCAGCATTCTTGATGATCTGGTCTGCACGCTTCTTTGCCTCTACACTTTCTCCGGCATCAGTTGATACATTTTCTGCCTGCTGCAGCTTGTTCTCCAGTTCAAATAATTTCAGTCTGGTATCTTCCATTGCCTTTGTGAGTTTATCAAATTTGTCCTTTGTTTCCTCATAATCTTTGGAAAGGTCGCTGTACGCTCTGAATACAGTGTCTTTAAAGCTGTCAACATCTGCGGCTTTGTAACCGAATAAGCCCTTTTTAAAAGCTGTTGATCTAATATCGTCTGGTCGTAACATTCTATCTCCTCCGTACATCATACTTTAGCTAAAATTATAACATATTGACCAAAAATTACAAGCATTTCTTTACTTCTATGGTATTTATGCTATAATTTAAACCAATTTAGACGAATTTATCGGACGATGTCGGAAAGGAGGCACCTATGGAAAAAGTTGTAAATGAGGCTCATCGCAGTAAATTTCAGACATTGGAACAGTTTTATACATCGGAAGATCTGCTTGTTTTTGATATTGAAACGACCGGATTTACAGCCGAACATACTGCCTTATATCTGATCGGCTGTGCTTACTATAAAAACCGTCAGTGGAATATATGCCAGTGGTTTAATCAGGATGGCAGATCCGAAGCGGATATTTTAGAGCAGTTTCTTTCCTTTGCGATGAATTATAAATATGTGATTACCTATAATGGAGATGGATTTGATATTCCGTATATCACAAAAAAGGCAAAGGCATATGGGATGGAAAATACACTCGCCCATATGGAAAGCATTGATATTTATAAGCAGATCCGTTTTTTAAAAGATGTGCTGCACATGGAAAATATGAAACAGAAAAGCGTGGAACGGTTTCTTGGTATCCATCGGTTAGATAAATATTCCGGCGGTGATCTGATTAAGGTCTATCAGGAATATGTAAAGCTTCCGGTAAAGACAAACAAGCAGTTGTTGTTACAGCACAATTACGAGGATCTCGAAGGACTTCTGGACTGCACAAGCATGCTTGCTTACTGTAAATTCAAAGCTGGCTGTCTGCTCGTCCGCAAGATGTCTGTGCGGAAGAACCGGTTACTTTTCTCTTTGGAGCTGGAATACCAGCTTCCAAAACGATTGACGATCGGATTGAATGATATCATCATCACTGGATTCCAGAAGGAAGCAACGATTAATGCCCCGATCTATACAGAGGAATTGAAGTTCTTCTTTGATAATTACAGGGATTACTACTATCTTCCGGCAGAGGATATGGCGGTTCACAAAAGTGTGGCAAGCTATGTGGATAAAAACTACCGGGAACCGGCGAAGAAGGAAACCTGTTATCTGCGTAAAAAAGGATATTTCATCTCCCAGATTGATGATGGAATTTTATCTGGCTACAAACGGGATTATGAAGACAAAGAATCTTTTATTGAACTGACGGATTCGTTCCTGCAGGACTTAGATCTTTTGCACGCATATGCACGACATATAATAAGGCTGGCGCTCTCTTAAAGCGTCAGCCCTTTTCTTTAATATATTTAGAATAAATCTTCTTCCATATTGTCAAGGAATTCCTTGAAAGCTTCTCTTGCACTGCTGATTTCCGATGGATTCTGTTTATTTAATACATCTTCAAACTGGTTAATCTCATGTTCGAGAATCTTACGGGTATCTCCGATGGATTCCTCATACATGCGATCCGCACGAAGCAGCAATAATTTGTTTGCCTCCTGTTCCCGTGGATGAATCTTCAGTGAAGAAAGCTCCTCGAATCTGGCATCGATTTCTTCATCGGTCAGATCGGTTTCCTCGTTCTTAATCACAAGTCGTTTTTCCACATTTGTAGAAATTACCTTTACAATCACCTCTAAGATAGAGTTGACATCATAGGTGTATGTGACATCGACGCATTCTTCGCCGGCAGGTGCCGGTGGAACCATAACTTCAATGCTGCCAAGGTAGACGTTATTTGCTGCCAGACGGCTCTCGCCCTGCAGGATATCGACCTTGATCCGTGTCTGCCGGTCACTGACGGTATAGAGACGTTCCGTATGACTGACCGGAATCACGGAGTTTCGTTCAATCAATGGCAGATAATGTCCAGCCTCAAACACACCTCCGGATCTGCGGGATACAACCTCCGTTCCAAGTGTAAATGGACAGACATCCGTCAAAATAATCTCTTTCACTGCTTCATTCCGTTCTTTCATAGCAGCCTGTGTCGCCGCGCCCACAGCAACCACCTCGTCCGGATTGATACTTGTATTCGGCAGACGTCCAAACAGGCGGCTCACAAACCGGCGTACAATGGAAAGCTTTGTCGAACCACCAACCAGAATTACTTCCTCAATATCTTTGAGCTTGATATTTGCATCCTTCAGGCTTCGCTCGATTGGCTTACGAATACGTCCAAGCAATACCTGACAGGATTTTTCATAATCGTCAATATCAATTTCGCTCTCTACGACTTCTCCGTTGATATTACATTTCATAACTGATGTTTTTGCATCTGCAAATCCAAGCTTGCAAATCTCTGCCTGCTTGTGAATATGTGCACGGGTTTTCTGATCAAGAGTATCTTCGTCAATCTCGTGTTCCCGGAGAAACATCTGTTCCAATACTGTCGTAAAATCTTCTCCGCCAAGGAAATTATCTCCGGCAACTGCGCGCACTTCCATAATATTCTGATAAAGCTCTAGGATTGATACATCAAATGTACCACCACCCAAATCAAATACGAGGAATTTCGTGTCTGCATTTTTCTTATCCAAACCATAAGCGATTGCTGCGGCTGTTGGTTCACTGACGATACGTTCTACCACAAATCCGGCAAGTTCTCCTGCTTTCTTTGTCGCTTTTCGCTGTGCATCGTTAAAATATGCCGGTACGCTGATGACTGCCTCCTCAATCGTGCAGCCAAGATAATGCTCTGCATCTTCTTTCAGAGATTTTAAGACAAGGCTGGAAAGCTCTTCCGCAGAAAATTTGCGGGTTCCAAGGGTAAACACCTTCGAGCTGCCCATGTTCCGCTTGAACACATCCGCGGTCTGATCTGGGTACAGCATCTTCCGCTCCTTCGCAGTCTTGCCGACATAGACAATTCCTTCCTCATCCACGCTTACAACCGAAGGAGTCAGATTTTCTCCCAGACGGTTCGGAATGACCTTTGCATGGTCGCCATCAAAATATGCAATTAAACTGTTTGTCGTTCCTAAATCAATTCCTACTATCATTTCTAACCCTAATTTCTTATTTTTTATCTTCAATCCGCTTCAGACATGCCTCATAGAACGCATTCTGTCCACAGACACGGATTGCTTCTTCGTACATACTGCGTGCCATCGCATAATTGCGCTGCTTCTCATACAGCAACGCTTTCTCATATAAAATCCGGTGACAGACACCATAGAAACAGCCGCGACAACGACGGGCATGCAGACCCTGTTCTAACCAGTCTTTACATTCTTTGTAGTTCCTGGAAAGTCGTGCAAAACGTGCCATCTTGATATACTGTGGCGGCGTTTGTATCTGATCCTTTGGATAAGCGGCAGCCGCATTTGCTATCGCACTGTTCTTCTTGAAGCTTCGCAGTTCTTTTAGCTGGATCATACATTCCAGCCATTCACTATAATAATTGGCTTCCTTGTTTGTGTCAAGCGCAATCGCCCGCTCATATAACGGCTTTGCGTCCGCATACATGGCATGGTCACGGAAGATATCTCCCATTGCACCATACACCCGGTGATTCTCCGGATCTTTGCTTATGATATATTCAAATGTCTCATGCGCCAGATCAATGAAGCCGGCATCTCCGTAGATATCAAGCAATTTTCTTGCACAGGCAGAATCATCCACAAAAGGAAGCAACTCGGCAATGGCATCCTTTGCCGCATCCATCCGAACAAGCAGGACGGCATAATCGTAGGCGATATCTGCATTCCACTCATATTGCTTTTTATAATCGATATAGAGCTGCTGACTTTCAGGAAACCAGTTCATGCACTGGTAGACACGTGCTAAACTCTGCAAGCTCTCTTTGTGCTGTTCGGTGTCTGTTTCAGAAACTTCATATGCTTTTCGGTATGCATCGGCAGCCGCTTTATAGCTTTTGTGCAGTTCCTGTATCATCCCAATCCGCAGATACGCAAAATAATTATCTGGTTCTAACTGTAATGCAGCCTGATAATCGCGAACAGCCTTTTTGTATTCGCCCATCAGACTGTATACGATCGCCCGCTCATTGTAAACCTGCGCGGTTGCCTGTATTGCAAGCTGTGTACCAAATGCCTCCAATGCCTGTTCGATTTTCCCAAGTTTCGCATAGGAAGAACCGATATACATATCAATCAATGGATATTGTGTGTGTTGTTTCTTTACCTGCTCGAACTGTTCAAGCGCTTTATCATACATGCCCTTGTAGCGGTAACAAAGCGCTAACAGCATATGGACATCCTCAAAATGCTCCATATCGGTTGTCTTACCATCTGAACGACTGACAATTGCTACGAGCTGCCGGATTGCCGGATCAATCTTGTTATCTAACATGGAAAGCCGTGCCCGGTAGTAATCAATGCTGTCACTTTCATTTTCAAATGCATCAAAACGTTTGATCGTATCCTGCGCCTGTTCGTATTGATGTGCGCGGATAAATAAGCTTGCCTCTAACGCATAAGGCTGAGACAGATACGGATACAGATTGATTGCCTGTTCGCAGGCATTATAAGCTTCCTGAATATAATTCATCGCCTTGCAGGCTTTTGCTTTAAACAGATATGCCACGTAGTCGTGCGGATCCCGCTCTAACAGGTGTTCACAGGCACGCAGACAATCCGTATATTGGCCGGTCAGGAACTTTAGTTCACAATCCGCCTCATATGAAAGGATGATTTCCTCATGATCTTTGGATAATGCTATATCCAGATGACGTCTGGCATTCTCGTAATCCTCTGTCTTCATATAACAATCGGCAATCAGGAAATTCACATACGGATACCGGACGCGTTTTTTCTCTGTTTCTGCACTTGTATCTTCCTCTGGGAGCTGCTCAATCAGATTCTTCCAGACAAGAAAACATTGTCTGGCATGCGCATAATCACGAACGCCCAGATAACAACGTCCAAGAACATTATAGTATTCAAATTTCCGATCTCCTTCTGGCTGGAATTTAGTCAGAAAGGCGATTGCTTCCTGAAACTGATAGCTTTGGTAATAGCTCCAGCCAACGTCCATCTTTGCTTGTATATCATCTGGATTTTTCTTTAACTTGTCCAGATTTTCCTGTATCATCATCTGATTGGCACGCACCATACCAATGCGGACAGAATCATCATAATGATTTTCCTTGAGCAGATCCATATAGCCATCTCTGGCAGCTTTATAATCTCCCTTGCGGAATGCAAGTTCTGCCTGTTTGGCGCGCATAAGATAATTCTGTGGGTCCAATTCCTTGGACCGGTTGAAATACTGTTCTGCCTGTTCCAGATCATTGTTCAGGATACAGACATCTCCACAAAAATGAAGCAGAGTGATATCATCCGGATACTTTGCAGACAGTCCTTCCGCTTCCTCGCGGATCGCTGCTAATGCGGAAGCATACCGCTCGGCGTATAATGCATCCAGATCTTGTGTTTTCCGTTCTTCTTCCGTCATGGATGTCTGAATATATTCTGAAAACTCCAACCGGCAGGTCTGCAGACGGATACGCATCTCTTCCAGATGTATATATACATTGGAAATATAATATTTTTCCTTCATCTGCCGGATTTTTTCTCCGGCATCTTTTAGCTCCTGACTGCGAACCATGCGATCTAATTCAATGTAATCACGGATATAGGCATCGATCGTTGCGGAGGTTGTGATCTCTGCATGCTCAAACGCCTCATAATTGATGATATCCTCATAGGTCGCATTGTTCGTGATATAGTCCAGGTAATTTTCCGGGAACTGTTCTGCAAGCTCGCTTCTGCGCCCTTCAAGATCAAAATATCCGACGATGCATTTCCATACCTTTTTCGGAACCAGCACATGATTCATCAGGAACCGCAACAGTCCATACAATGCATCCTCACTTGTGTCGAGCGATACAAAATAATCGGAATTAAAGAGTGCAAGCCATTCGTCAGGATTGATACGACGGGCATAATCATCATAGAGAGCCTCTAATGAAGCAAGCATTTGCTGTTCCGGTGTATCTTGAATGGCAACGTCGAATTCCTCCTCCGTCTGATCGGCAAGGTGCACCGCCTCCTCATAGGCTTTCCGAAGCTCCATAAACCCTTCCGGATCATCTTCCGGATTGACAGAAGAAAGACGCATTCGATAGGCTTTCTTCAATGCGTCTTTATCCTTCGTCTGTTCAATTTTCAGAACATCCCATATATTCATTAAGCTAACATTCCCTCAAGTGTTTCGCGGATTGCTTTGATGAAGTTCTCGCTGTTTAATACAGTGACATCCTTCATCGTTGTAATAAGTGCAAGATCCTTTGTCATCTTGCCGTCTTCGATCGTCTTGATCGTTGCCTGCTCAAGCTTGTCTGCAAATTCCATCAGTTCTGGAATATTGTCAAGCTCGCCACGCTTTCTCAAAGCACCAGTCCATGCGAAGATCGTTGCAACAGAGTTTGTTGATGTCTCCTCACCCTTTAAGTGCTTGTAGTAATGTCTCTGAACAGTTCCGTGTGCTGCCTCGTACTCGTATTTTCCATCTGGAGAAACAAGTACTGATGTCATCATGGCAAGAGAACCAAATGCAGATGAGATCATATCACTCATAACATCGCCGTCGTAGTTCTTGCAAGCCCAGATGAATCCACCCTCAGACTTCATAACACGGGCAACTGCATCATCAATCAGAGTATAGAAATATTCGATGCCTGCGGCGTCAAACTTCTCTTTGTATTCGTTATCGAAGATCTCCTGAAAGATATCCTTAAATGTATGGTCGTATTTCTTGGAGATTGTATCCTTTGTTGCAAACCACAATGTCTGCTTTGTATCAAGCGCATAGTTAAAGCAGCTTCTTGCAAAGCTCTCGATGGATTTGTCGATGTTATGCTGTCCCTGAATCACACCCGGACCATCAAACTTGTGGATGGTCTCCTTGATTACCTGTCCGTCCTCGCCTGTAAATACAAGCTCTGCTGTACCAGCACCCGGTACATCGATCTCTACGCTCTTATACACATCGCCATAGGCATGTCTTGCGATTGTAATAGGCTTCTTCCAGTTCTTTACACATGGCTCAATTCCCTTGACAACGATTGGTGCACGGAATACGGTTCCGTCTAAGATTGCACGGATCGTTCCGTTTGGACTCTTCCACATTTCCTTCAGGTTGTACTCTGTCATACGTGCAGCGTTTGGTGTAATTGTTGCACACTTGACTGCAACACCGTACTTCTGTGTTGCGTATGCAGAATCAAAAGTAACCTTATCGTTTGTCTTGTTTCTGTACTCCAGACCAAGGTCGTAATACTCGGACTTTAAGTCGATAAATGGGTAGATCAATTCATCCTTGATAATCTTCCAAAGGATTCGTGTCATCTCATCTCCGTCCATCTCTACCAGTGGAGTCTTCATCTGAATTTTTGCCATTGTAATTATCCTCCTGATTTTAATTGCGTGGTTTGCGAATTGTATCCTGCACGTTATCTAAGTGTTGTCTGTAATTATATAATTGCCTGCAGACACGCTCTCGCTCACTTCCACACGCAGTGGTACTAAATTCGCGCCAACAAGTTGCCGCTTATTAAGTACCAGCGTGTTCCAATGGTCTGCAAACAAATTAATAATTACAGACAACACAATATACAATTTGATTGAATGGATACAATTCGCTATTTACGTTATTTTATAAATTATACACGATTGTTATTGTAACATATTGACAGTTATTTGAAAATATCACTTTTTACAATAATCGTTGGATTGATTTATTTTATTGTTTATTTGTGTACAATATCTGTGTTAATTACCTCAAAAATTTGACCTTGGGGTTATTGTTTGAATGTGGTTTCGTAGTCGAGGAAGTCGACGAGGAAGTGTTTTTCCTTCAGGGCTTCTTCGATTTCATCGAGGATATCTTCGCTCTCGGCTTCAATCGTGTGAAAATGATAGCCGGAGGTTGTGTTCGATAAAAGGGACGATTTGCTTTGTTTCAGATCTTCCACGAACTTACGGATATCGCGGCGGCTCTTGATATTTAATGGTGCTGTGACCTTGCCGTAGGTGCGGTGGTTGACCATAACATCTAAGACGATTCCACCGAAATCAACGATTGTGCTTAATTCTTCTTCTGCCTGATCATCGGTGTGACAGACCTTTACAATCCGCTGGCAATTCTGGCTGCCTGCAGCTTTCTCGTACACATAACCACGCGGAGTTGATACGATCGAATGCCCTTTTGAACGGAGCAATGCGATATCCTGTACGACAACCTGACGGCTGACATGATAGATGTCCCCGATTTTTCCACCCGACAACGGTTCATCAGATCGCAGTAACAACGCAAGAAGCTTCTCTCTGCGTTCATCTCCGGATAAAATTGTCTGCTCCATCTGCGTTTCCTCCTTGATTGAAATAGATTGTTGCAGCATAATTAGTCAATTGGATGCAGATGTTTCAGACTGATATCTAAGATTGGAGCGGAATGTGTCAGCGCCCCACTCGATACATAATCGACACCAAGCTTTGTGATCGTCTCGATATTTTCTTTTGTGATATTTCCGGAACACTCGGTCTTGGCACGTCCGTCAATGATCTTGATTGCCTCTGCCATCAGCTCTGGAGACATGTTATCTAACATGATGATATCTGCACCTGCTTCCACTGCTTCTCTGACCATATCCAGATTCTCTGTCTCTACCTCGATTTTGCAGACAAATGATGCATAATCTCTTGCCATGTGAACTGCCTTTGCCACACCGCCTGCGGCGTCAATGTGATTATCCTTCAACATAACAGCGTCCGACAGATTGTATCTGTGATTATTTCCGCCGCCGGCGCGAACCGCGTATTTCTCGAAGATACGCATGCAAGGCGTTGTCTTTCTTGTGTCAAGCAGCTTGGTATTCGTTCCCTTCAGGAGTGCTGCGACGTTATTCGTATATGTTGCGATACCGCTCATGCGCTGAAGATAATTCAGAGCCGTACGCTCACCGGACAACAGCACACGGATATCACCGACCACAGTTGCAAGCACCTGTCCGTTTGTCACGGCATCGCCATCCTTGATCTGCTTTCCATCCTGCTCTGCAAAGATCACTTCGGTATTCGGATCTAACATCGTAAATACACGCTTAAATACCTGCAATCCGGCAATGATTCCGTCCTGCTTCGCAAGCAATGTAACCTCGCCCTTCTTATACTCCGGCATCACGGCGTTCGTGCTGATATCTTCACTGTTGATATCCTCCTCCAAAGCCATCTTAATATACTTATCTGCAACTAACTGCATTGTAATCTCATTCATTTGTCTGTCTAATCTCCTTTTTTATTAAATGTACACGATCATTGTACATGATTTTTGGTATTGGTAGTACATATATTTTATTTTGAATTGTTCCATATACGATGTATTGAAACTAAGAAATTCTAAGATGTTCTGATATAAATTATGACCCTGTACGCAACCGCCGCCAATTCGCCATCCATGGCTCAGTGGCGGCTTGATTGAACATCGTGTTCAATCATTGCTGATATAGTACAGAACATCAAGAATTTCTAAGTTCCAAACATATTGTATATGCGAACATATTCAAAAATAAAATATATGTATCTACGTAATGGAATAATCATGCACAATGATCTATAAACTTTACACAAGCTCACCAATCATGTGCTTTGCCGCACGCTTGGCGAACACTAAACTTTCAAGCAAACTGTTGCTGGCTAAGCGGTTCTTCCCGTGCACCCCGTTGCAGCTTGTCTCGCCGACAGCATACAGATGTGGCATCGTTGTAAGCGAATACTTGTCTACGTGGATACCGCCCATGAAGTAATGCTGTGCTGGAACGATCGGAATCGGCATCATCAAAATGTCGAAACCGTACTTCATGCAGTGCTCGTAGATGTGCGGGAAATGATTCAGGATCGTCTCGCGTGGAACATTCTCGAAGGATAAGAATTCGTATTTTACGCCCTCTTTTTCCATCTCAGCCTGAATTGCCTTTGTCACGACATCACGTGGCTGCAATTCATCGACGAAACGCTCTTTTTTGTGATTTAAGATGATCGCGCCCTCACCTCTGGCTGATTCTGAGATCAGGAAGCTTCTGCCCGGATTCTCTGTGTAAAAGCAGGTTGGATGGATCTGAACATAGTCCATATGCTCTAATTCCACACTATGCTTTCGTGCAATCTCGCAGCCATCGCCGGTCAGGATCGGATAGTTCGTGGAATGCTTGTATTGTCCGCCGATTCCACCTGTTGCAAATACTGTGTTTTCCGCATAGATCTCTAATTCTTCACCATCCGCACATTTTGCAAGTATACCCACACAGGCATGATTAATATCTTCTATAATATCGGTCATGGTTGTATGTTCAAAAATGGTAACATTGTTCAACTGCTTCACAGCAGATAATAGACGGGTCGTAATCTCTTCCCCGGTTATATCCTCATGGAAGCAGATGCGCGGCTTAGAATGTGCTCCTTCCTTTGTATAAGCAAGACTTCCGTCTGCGTTTCTCTCAAATTCCACACCATATCCGATCAGATCATTGATGACATCCCGGCTGCCACGGATCATGATGTCGACACTTTCCTTGCGGTTTTCATAATGACCGGCACGCATCGTATCCTCAAAATACGAATCATAGTCATCCTCGTCCCGCAGCACGCAGATACCGCCCTGTGCCAGCATCGAATCACAGGTTTCAAGCTCTGCTTTTGAGAGCATCAAAATCTGTTTATCTTCCGGTAAATTCAATGCTGTATATAATCCACCGACACCGCAGCCGACGATCACAACATCGTAATGTAATTCTCGCATCTTCCTGTCTCCTTTGAATTTATACCTGTACATAATACAAAGACACGATGTGCTCTGCGCATCGTGCTCTGATTAGCGGTCGTCAAATGCACCACATAAATGCGTGCATTTTCCTCGTCGCCATAACAAAAACGCAGACATTCCGCCTGCGTTTTTGCTCCGAATGTACATGCAGTATAGCACATGTTTTGACAGGTGACAAGACACCTATATCGGAAAGATTAAATTTATTTCCGTACCGACATTTAATGCACTCTCAATCTTAATCTCCGCATTGTGCAGCTTTGCGCCATGCTTTACAATAGAAAGTCCAAGTCCCGTGCCGCCTATTTCCTTGGAATGGCTCTTATCAACCCGGTAAAAGCGTTCGAATATCCGGTCAAGCTGGTCTGCCGGAATTCCGATGCCGGAATCTTTGACACAAAACTCACAACGATGTTTTTTCTTTTTGATCATGACATCTATGGTTCCATCCTCTTTGTTATATTTAATGGCATTTTCAATCAGATTGTATACCATTTCTTCTAACACAGAGTGTATGCCGGATATCATCATATGTTCACCCTGCAGATTGATTTTGATATGCCGTTCCTCTGCTACCGGCTCCAAATGATGGATTTCGATTCTTGATAGGTCATATATATCAATCGGAGTCTTTTCTACTGCCTGCTCTCCCTCATCAAGCTGAGACAGCTTAATGATATCTTCTACCAGATGGATCAGCCGACGTGCTTCGTCATAGATCTTACCTGCAAATGTTTTGACATCCTTCTCGTCAACAATTCCATTTTTAATAATTTCTGCAATACCGGATATGGAAGTTAGCGGTGTCTTTAATTCGTGCGATACGTTCGCCGAGAATTCCCGTCTCAAATTCTCGCGTTCTTCCTTCTCTGTGACATCCGTGATGATAACGACCGCGCCGGCAACCTCGTTATTCCGGAATACCGGATTCGCATAGATATTATAAAAACGTCCCTTAACCGGGCAGATATACTCGCTGTGGATTCCCTGGATCGCCTTCTTGATACAGTCGATAAACTCTTCCGACCGGTTAATCTCTAACACATGTTTTCCATCTACCGATTCATCCACATCAAATAAGGTTGAGATACTCCGGTTGTGTGAGAGAACAATTTCCTTTTTATCCACAACAAGAAAACCTTCCTGCATGTTTTCCGTAATCAGTGCAAACTCATTTTTCTGTGTCTGCAGCTGTGTCATCGCCTTTTGAATCTGCTCGTTCTGGATGCGGATTTTACGGATAAACGGTGACAGCTCGTCATAAACCGTCGATTCATCCGGATGATCTAAGTCAATCGCTTCTAACGGTGTTGTAATCTGTTTCGATAAGCGGTAGGCAAGAATCGCGGAGAATTCAACACCGAGCAGTAATACGAGAATAATCGGAAGCAGCACCTTCATCAAAAGTGCCGGCACCGATTTACGGACTACGGAGACACGGACTACACTTCCGTCCGCAATACGGATGGCATGATAGATTGTCTCCTCGGAAAGTGTCTTCGAATATCTTACACTTGTGCCTGCCGAAGACGTCATTGCCTGTTTGATTTCTGTACGATTTTTGTGATTTTCCATCGTATGGGGGTCGGCTTTGTTGTCATAAAGAACTGTTCCGTCCGCCGCAACCCATGTGATACGCTTTTCATTCTCATTCAAATCGGTGAGAAAATCCAGCCCGGATAGGTTCACCCCCTCCGCAATATAGCCTGCCGCCTGATTCAGGGAGGAAACGTATTGTTTGTTGAAATAGCTGTATAAAACACCGATGATGGATACGCCACATAGAACGACCAAAAGCAAGATGATTAAAATTGTATTCTTGAATATCTTCTTTTTCATTTTAATCTCCGATCTTGTAGCCGACACCGCGGACCGTTTCAATCATATTCCCGGCTTCCTTTAATTTCATCCGGAGGCTTCGTATATGGACATCAACCGTACGGCTTTCCCCATCGAATTCATATCCCCAGATGCGGTTTAGCAGCTGGTCACGTGTAAACACCTGTCCCTGGTTTTCCATAAACAGATGCAGAAGTTCAAACTCTTTCAATGTAAGATTGATGCGCTCTCCATCCACTAAAACAATGTGGCGCTTGGTATCTAAGGCTATCCTTCCGGCAATAAGCTTCTCACCGTCATCGGTCGTATCTGCACGGTTTTCTGTCCGGCGAAGCAAAGCTTTGATTCTCGCAACTAACTCCATAATGCCAAACGGCTTCGGTACGTAATCATCCGCTCCGCTGTCAAGCCCCAGTACTTTGTCGTATTCACTATCCTTTGCAGTTAACATAATGACCGGAACCTCTTTGGTATCAGCATGTTCCCGGAGCTTTTTCAAGACAGATAGTCCATCCTCCTCCGGCAGCATGATATCAAGCAGAATCAGGGACGGAAGTGTTTCTTCCATCCCTGCCCAGAATTCCGATGGACGTTCAAAGCCTTTTGCTTCCAAATCCATGTGACATAATGTGTAAACTACAAATTCACGTATGCTATTGTCATCTTCTAAAACATAAATCATTTTATATATGCTCTCCTGTGATTGAATAATAAACCCATTCCGCAACATTCGTTGCATGGTCTCCTATTCTTTCATAATACTTTGCAATCATGATAATGTCTATATAAAATTCGCCATCTTCTGCTTTTTTTCCGATCTCTTTAATGAGACGTTTCTTTACCGAATCAAATAATGCATCGACTTTATCATCCGCCTGGATTACAGTGATTGCCAGATCCTTGTCTTTTTTGACATATGCCTCCACAGCATTTGACAGCATATCTTTCGCAGCACCTGACATTTCTTCAAGGTCTTTAAAATCCTTTAAGTCATAAGAAGTTGTGAAACGGATCATATCCGCAATATCGGCACATTGATCACCGATCCGTTCGAGATCAGATATAAGCTTTAATGCAGCTGATACAAAACGGAAATCCGATGCGACCGGCTGCTGCTTTAAAAGCAGGCTCATACAGATATGCTCGATATTATGCTCGCTTTTATCGATCTCTTCTTCGACTGCATGGGATTTCGATGTGTATTTGGCATCGCCACTAAAGAGTGCCTTCGTAGTGCCCGCGATCACCTTCTCGCAAAGTGCACCCATACGGATTAGTTCGACATTCAGATTCTCTAATTGCTTCTCGTATTCATTTCTCATAATTCATCAACCAAACCTTCCTGTGATATAATCCTCTGTCCGCTTGTCACTTGGATTTGCGAACAGTTTCTCTGTATTGTCAAACTCCACAACTTCTCCGAGCAGGAAAAATGCTGTATTATCTGAGATACGTGCAGCCTGCTGCATATTATGTGTTACCATGATGATTGTATATTTATCTTTCAGATCAACTGCCAGATCCTCAATCTTTGAGGTGGAAATCGGATCGAGGGCAGATGTCGGCTCATCCATCAAAAGCACATCCGGTTCTACTGCAAGTGCACGCGCAATGCACAGACGCTGCTGCTGTCCACCTGACATACCGAGCGCGCTTTTCTTCAGACGGTCTTTGACTTCATCCCAGATAGCAGCCTGCTTTAAGGAACGTTCCACAATTTCATCTAATTCCGCCTTTTTATGGATTCCGTGTGTACGCGGTCCATATGCAATATTGTCGTAGATGCTCATCGGAAACGGATTTGGTTTCTGAAACACCATGCCGACGCGCTTGCGCAATGTATTGACATCCATTCCTTTGTATATATTTTCGCCATCGAGTGTTACCTCACCTGTGATCTTACAGCCCTCGACCAGATCATTCATTCGATTCAGGCTTTTTAAGAGTGTGGATTTTCCACAGCCGGATGGACCGATGAATGCAGTGATCTTGGTCGATGGAATGTCCAAGTTGATATCTTTTAACGCATGGAAATCACTGTAATATAAATCCATGTCCTTTATTTTAAAATTACCCATTTTTTCCTCCAAATTCCAGTACTTATTTTGCCTGCAGTTTTTTGGCAAGCTTTCCGGATGCTGCATTGATTATGACAACCATTACAAGTAGCACAACTGCGGTTGCATATGCCTGTTTTGTGTAGAGTCCTTCCGAAAGCAGCTTATACATATGAACAGCCAGTGTACATCCGGAATCAAATAAGCTCTTTGGTATCTCGGCAGTTGTACCGGATGTAAAGATTAAAGCTGCCGTCTCGCCGACGATACGTCCGATTGCCAGGATAACTCCGGATAAAATACCGGGTACCGCAGATGGAAGTACAACCTTAAATATCGTCCGCAGTCTGCCGGCTCCAAGTCCGAAGCTTCCTTCCCGGTAAGAATCCGGTACGCTTAAGAGCGCTTCTTCTGTCGTACGCATAATGGTTGGAAGTACCATAATGGAAAGTGTAAGCGCACCACCGAAGAATGAAAGTCCCCAGCCAAATGCGATCACAAACATCAGATATCCGAACAGACCATAGACAATGGAAGGGATACCGGATAATGTCTCGGTTGTGATTCTGACAATACTCACAAGTTTATTTCCGCGCTTGGCATATTCTACCAAATAAATAGCAGAACAGATACCGATTGGTACTGCGATGAGCAGGGAAAGCGCTGTCATAAGAAATGTATTGATAATTGCAGGAAGCATCGATACATTTTCGGTTGTATATTTCCAGGCAAAAAGCTCCGGAGAAAGATTCATGATACCGTTTGCCAGAATATAGATGACAAGTGCGCCAAGCACACCAACCGTAATGACTGCAGATACCGTGACTGCCATCAGTAAAAACATGGAAAGCGGCCGTTTTTTGTATGCAGCGAGCTTATCCTTCCAGGTGACGACATTGATCGGCCTGATTGCTTCCATATCTGCCTTTGCTGCTACAGCTTGTTCACTCATGCCTATTTCGCCCCTTTCTTTTTCACAACTGAGAACAACAGATTAATAATCAGGATGAATACGAACAGAACCACACCGGTTGCGATCAATGCTTCTCTGTGCAAATCTGTTGCATATCCAAGTTCCAGTACAATATTCGATGTAAGTGTCCGCACACCGGCCAACAGGCTGTCTGGCATAACTGCATGGTTTCCGGCAATCATGATGACTGCCATTGTCTCACCGATCGCACGCCCGATTCCAAGAATAATGGCTGCAAGGATTCCGGATTTTGCTGCAGGGAGTACTGCCTTGAAGACACTTCTCTCATGCGTATCACCGAGTGCCAATGCTCCTTCGTAATAGCTTTCCGGAACCGCGCGGATTGCTGATTCCGATACACTGATGATGGTTGGCAGAATCATGATTCCAAGCAGGATGCAGGCGGTCAGAATGTTTTTACCGCTTCCGCCGAATGTATTCCGGATCATCGGCGTGATCACAACCAGACCGAAGAATCCATATACAATAGATGGAATACCTGCAAGCAGATCCACAGCCGGTTTCATAATCTTATGAAGCTTCGGTGGACAGAACTTTGCCATGAATACGGCACATAAAAGTCCGATTGGAACACCGATGATGATTGCACCTGCTGTCACATAGATACTGCCGATGATCATAGGGAAGATGCCGAATTTATTTGCACCCGGCATCCAGGTTTTACCAAATATAAAATTCACAAATCCAATCTGCCGGATGGCTGGTACGCCATTGGCAAACATGAACAGACATATCATGGCGACTGCCAGTATGGACATACAGGCAGCCACCAGGAATACGATATGCATTGTTCTTTCTTTTACTTTCGTCATAGTATGCCTCGTATTTTCTTTCTGATAAGTTTTTATCAAGCTATTACTTTACTTCTGACCACTTTGTGATAGAACCTGTGTAGATGCTCTTTACCTGATCACTTGTAAGACCATCGACATCGTTGTTCTTATTTACAACAACTGCGATACCATCAATTGCGATCACTGTTGGTGTAAGACCTGCACTAAGCTCGCTGTCCTTCAGCTCTCTGGATGCCATACCGATATCGCAGACACCTTCTGCCGCACTTGTCATACCTGTTGTAGAATCACTCTGCTGTACTTCAATCTGTACATCCGGATTGACTGCAACATATGCTTCCTTGAGCTTCTCCATAACCGGTGTTACGGAAGATGAACCTGCAATATTAATCTTACCCTTTACGCCTGCAGCCTTGAATGCACCTGCATTGCCCTGGCTGATATATCCTGCATCTTCAACAACCTTCTGTCCATCCTCGCTCAAGATGAAGTTGATGAAATCCTGTGTTACTTCGTTTGGTGTACCCTTTGTTGCAATGTTGAACGGACGGGATACCTTGTAGCTTCCGTTTGAGATATTATCAGCGGTTGCTTCTGCACCATCAATCTTCAATGCCTTTACAGAATCATCCAGGGAACCAAGGGATATGTATCCGATCGCTGCCTCATCATCTGCTACACTCGTCATCATAACGGATGTTGAGTTTGTGATATCTGCAGTAGAGATTGTATTATCAATCTTATTACCATCTGCATCCTTCTCCTCGATACCGAACAGTTCGATAAATGCGCCTCTTGTACCGGATCCATCCTCACGGGAAATTACGGTGATATCATCACTTGCTGCTTTACCACATCCTGTCATTGCTCCCATAAGCATGGCTGATGCTAAAACTCCAATGATTGCTTTCTTTAACTTTCTCATTTTCTTTGTCTCCTTTTTCTCTTAAAGATTTTCTTTTTGATTTAACTTACAAATGAGAATATACAGAATGTAAGTAAAGTGCGTTATCGTAGTTTTGTAAAATGTGCGTAAAAAGAGCATATATAAAAATAGTTGTAGTTGTTTATGTGATGTATTGAAACAAGAAGTTCTAAATGTTCTGATTTACATAACTTCTATCGTACGCAATCGCCGCCAATTCGCCATCCGTGGCTCAGTGGCGG